>OGUD01000007.1_pt1 | contig 230361 bp, 198 predicted proteins | sample 1573671 | NCBI WGS metagenome assembly OGUD01 (sample SAMEA2582065, study PRJEB24529) | metagenome | biome: Human gut stool | place: China | collected 2011 | reverse complement strand
ATTTTGTTTGGCGACTATATTATACAAAAAAAGAGAGCTGAGTAAAGCATTTTTTTAATGCTACTCAGCTTTTTTTATTTACTATAATTAATGAATTAAAATTATTGTTTTGATTATTTATTTCTTTATCAAAAGTGTTATAGATAAATATACTTATAGGATTATATTTGCTTTTTAGATATTTCAGTATTTTTTCTTTCTTTTCTACAAAAATACTCTTTTTTTCTCTCAAAATTAAAATCTTTACACATTATATTTGAATTTTTTCTAAATTCTTGTATATCAAATTCTAAATATCTTTCCTTTTCTTTTAAAGGAAAAATTAATTGAGTTCCATCATAATTATAAATAGTACTATTTCCTAAAAAGGTAGCCGATAAATTATTATTCACTTCTTTCCCAACACGATTACAAAGAATAATTGGAGTTAAATTCTCAATAGCTCTTATTTTACAAATTTCATATGTTGTTACTCCACCAAAATTACCCAAAATAAAAATTAAATTAGCTCCTAAATCTATTTGTTCTCTTGATATCTCTGGGAACCATACATCAAAACATACTTGAAGACCTATACTTACTCCTTGAACTTCAAAAACTTTATTTTCTTTTCCAGCTTCAAAAAAATTCTTTTCAAAATCAGTTAAATGAATCTTTCTATATGTTCCAATTAAATATCCTTTATCTATTACAATAGCAGAGTTATATATTTTATCTCCATCTTTTTCAGCTACTCCAACTATTACAGATTTTTTATTTTCTAATGTTATATTTTTCAACTTATTTATTAAGATATTTTTTTCTAATTCTGTAGCTATAGAAAAAAGTTCTTCTCTATTGTTATAAAGATATCCCCTATCTGAGAGTTCAGGTAAAATAAATATATCATCATTATTATTAGAAATTATTTTTGAAATTTTAATAATATTTTCATTTATATCCTTACAAATATTTATTTGTAAAATTCCTATTTTCATAAACTCTCCTTTCTATTTTTTATGATTATATTATACCATATTCAAAAAATATTACTATATTTATAATCAAAACATATACTTATTGATAAATTTTTGAATTATTTTATTAATTTATAATAGAATTTAAAATAATTTGAAAAAATAAATTATAAATCCCAAGGAATAATTCTTATTTCAGTTCCTTTTGAATGTTCAATAATTTTGTTTATAATCGATCCCTTAAAAAATGTAGTTAATTTATTTCTCTTACTATGTCCTAAAACTATTTGAGTAATTCTTTTCTCTTCTGAGAATTTTAATATTTCTTTTACTATATTTTTTCCTTGCAATCTTATTGTCTCTGCACCTAAATTTCTAGCTAGTTCCTCATGCTTTTCAATAATTTTCCAATCTTCTAAAGAATAACCTTTTGATAAAAGACTTTTTTCTTCTACACATATTACATAAAATTCACATCTATATCTTTGAGCAATTCTTGCTCCATATCTAATTACTTTACTAGCTTTAGGACTTGATGAGATTGATACTAAAACTCTCTCTGTTGTGTGCCAGTTTGTTTTGATATTTTTATTATTCATATATTCGTTAAGATTATTATCTACTTCTTGAGCTATTTGACGAAGAGCAATTTCTCTTAAAGCACTTAAATTTCCTTTTCTAAAGAAGTTTTTTAAAGCTTGTGAAACAGTATTTAGATTATAAATCTCTCCTCTCTCTAATCTTTCTTTTAAACTTTCAAAAGATATATCTATAACTTCTACTTCATCAGCTTGTGTTAATACTGTATCAGGAATAGTTTCTTTTACTACAATACCTGTAATAGTTTGTACCACATCATTCAAACTTTCAAGATGTTGAATATTTACTGTAGTATGTACATTAATTCCTGCATCTAAAATTTCTAAAACATCTTGATATCTTTTTTCATTCTTACTTCCTTTCATATTAGTATGGGCAAGTTCATCTATTAAAACAATATCTGGATGTCTTTCAATTATTTTTTTTACATTTACCTCTCTATATATTTTTCCTGCATATTCAATGTCTTTTGTAGGAATTTGTTCTAAAATACCTATTTGTTCAGTAGTAGCTTTTCTATCATGAGGTTCAATATAACCTATACATATATCTTCTCCTCTTTTTACTCTGATATTAGCTTCTCTAAGCATAGTATAAGTTTTACCTACTCCTGGAGAATATCCTAGATATATTTTTAATTTCCCTCTTTTTTCTTTGTTATAGATTTTTAATGCCTCTTCTGGAGTAAGTCTCTTTTTTTCTTCTGACATATCTCTTTCTCCTTTTTTATTTTTTAATTTATTAATCAATATATAAAAACTCAAGAATAACAATATAATAAAAGCTATTCTTGAGTTATAATTTTTTATTAATTTTCTAAATTTTGTGATTTAATAAATTTAAAATCTCTAATTATTCTTAAAATAGAATAAAAAACTACTATAAATTCAAGTCTACCTAAAAACATCATTATAGTTTCTATAATAAGAACTAGATTAGGGGCATTTGGAGACGTAATTCCTATTGATAACCCTACTGTACTCAAACAAGAAGCTATCTCAAACATACTCTCTCTCATACCATAGCCATGAGCCATAAGAATAATTACAGAGATAATAAACATAATCATATATATAGTAGTTACAGAACAAACTTCTATAATATGTTTATCAGAAATATAAAACTTTCCATCAGCCCTATTTACTGAATACTCTTTTACAACATTTCTAGGAAACACATAACTTTTTATATTCCACCATAAAGACTTAAATAAAATATAGACTCTATATTGCTTAATACCTCCAGCAGTAGAACCAGTTCCTCCACCTATTATCATCATTAAAACTAATATAAATACTCCAAAATCATTCCAATCAGTATAACCAACAGTAGAAAATCCTGTAGTAGATACAGCAGAGATAATTTCAAATACAGCTACTCTAATACTTTTAGATAAACTTTCAAACATATCTTTAGTAGTAAAAAATAATGTTAATGGAATAGATAAAGAGAACATAAATAACATAGTTTTAAACTCTCCTATTCTTAAAAACTCTTTAACTTTTCCTTTCCAAAGTATAGCATGAGCAGCAAAGTTAATAGTTCCTAACACCATAAGTATAATTGTAATAAACTCTATTGTTGTACTATTATAATATCCAATACTCTCATATTTAGTTGAAAATCCTCCTGTAGATACAGCAGCAATAGAATGATTGATAGCATCAAATATAGGCATTCCAGCTAAAACATATAAAATAATTCCACCTATAATATAACTTACATAGATTATCATTATCATCTTAGTAGTTTTTCTTATATTTGGTACTAATTTATCTGAACGTGCCTCTGCATTATAAAGCCCTACCCCATGTGGACCAATAATGGCAGAGAGCATAATTACCACAAGGCCAACTCCACCAAGAAACTGCATAACACTTCTCCAAAGTAAAACCATATGGGTAGTCTCTTTTACATCCACAACTGATAGCCCTGTTGTAGTATATCCACTTACCACTTCAAACATAGCTTGTACAAAATTAAGTTGTCCTGATATTACAAAAGGAAGAGCTGATAAAATTAAAGTAGTAATCCATGATAATAATACTACTATTCCTCCTTCTTGAATAGACATAGTAACATTTGTTTCCTTATCAACAAATTTTTTTAGATTAAAACCTATTATAGCAGTAAAAAAAGCAGTAACTATAAAGGCAAAAATCTCTAACTTTTTATATGAAAAAAAAGGAATAGTAAGTAATGGAGTAAGCATAGCAATACTTACTCCTAAAAGTATTACCCCTGTATACCCTAATATCAATTTATATCTACTCTTTAAAATCTCTACTCCTTTCATTATTTATCACCTGATAGTATACTAAAAAGTTTTCTTTGTTCAGTAGGTAGTGAGAGAATAATTAATTTATCATCATAATAAATTTTAGTATCTCCTCTAGGAATAACAGCTTCTCCCTTTCTAATTATACAACCTATAATAGCACTATTTGGAATCTTTATTTCACTTAACATTTTTCCAATTACAGGAGAACTTTCTGTAATTTTTATTTCAAATATAGATAATTTACCTTCATCTAATGAAATAAGATTAGTAATCTCTTCAATTGAGACCTTTTGTTCTATCATAGAAGAGATTATATTAACTGTACTTATAATTGTATCAAGTCCAAGCTTTTTAAATATTTCTACATTTTTAGGGTCATTTACTATAGCAAAAGTTCTAGCTACTCCATATAACTCTTTTGCCATTTGGCATATTATTAAATTATCAGGGTCATGTTGAGTTAAAGCTATTACTATATTTGCATAAACTGCTCCAGCATCTTCTAAGATAGTTGGTTTAGTAGCATCTCCATAAACTACTTCTATCTCTTCGTGTTCTTTAGAAAATCTCCTACAAATTTCCTTATTATTTATAATTAAAGTAACATGATGTCCTTTAGATATAAAAGATTTTATTAAAAAATGTACTTCTTTTCCTTCTCCAACTATTATTATATTCATATCAAAACTCCTTATTATAAATCTTTTATATTAAATCTTTAAATTTTTCTACAGATAAAAGAGTTGGACTTATTGTTTCTATTCCATATTTTTCATAAATTGTATGTTTTGTTGGGTCAAATACTCTAGCTATAACTGTTGGAACTTTGTATATTTTTTTAGCTATCTGAGCTATCATAATATTTGTATTATCATTGTTAGTAGCAGCTAACAATATAGCAGCCTTTTCTATGTTAGCATTTTTTAAGATATCTTCATCCATTCCATCAGCTTCTATTGTAAAACCACTAAAATTTTCAGTGAGAAGATTAAAATTATCTTCATTTTTATCTATTATTACTACACTTTTTCTTTTACTTGAAAGATATTCAGCTACACTAGAACCAAAACGACCACAACCTATTATTATTATATAATCATTTTCTATTTTACTCATGTTCTTCTACCCCAATTTAATATCATTTATTATTGATTCTAATTCTGTAATTCTATCAAGATTACTATTAGCTGGTTCATATGATGGATCTAAAGCTAAAGCTGCTCTGTAATATTTTTGTGCATCATCAACATTTCCTTTATATTCTTCAATTACTCCTAAAAGGTTATGAGTATCTGGAAGTCCAGGCTCTTTACTAATTGCTATTCTAAGTGCTTCAATGGCCTTATCAAATTTTTTCTCTATAATATTAAGTTTAGCAAACTCAATGTATTCTTCAAAAGTATTAAGTTTATCCTCTTGTAAATTTTCTCTTGAAAAAACTTTAGCTACTAAAGCTTTTATTTGATCTGGAGTAAAGGGTTTACTAATAAAATCAATAGCATTTAATTTAATAGCAGTAACAGCTTCTTTTATAGTTCCATAAGCTGTCATCATTATTACATTACTTTTATTTTCATTTTCTCTCAATTCTTTTAAAACTTCCATTCCTGTTTTTCCAGGCATTTTAATGTCTAAAAGAATTAAATCATATATTTTTTTTTGATTTAAAAGAATATCTAGTCCTTCTTCTCCATTAATAGCTGTATCTACCTGATATCCTTCAGATTCAAGACAATAAGTAAGAGTCATTCTTATATTTCTTTCATCATCTATTATTAATATTTTTTTCTTTTCCATTTTTTTCACCTCTATAATTTTTTATATTAGTTATATATTAAAATTTAAAAAATTAATTTTTTTTACATTTAAGAGAAAAATAAAAAGTACTTCCTTTTCCTAATTTACTATCTACCCAAATTTCTCCGTTATGATTTTTTATAATTTCTTTACTTATAGAAAGTCCAAGTCCTGTTCCTTCTATTTTACCGTCGTTAGATACTTTAACTTGAATATATTTATTAAATATTTTTTCAAGTTGGTCTTGAGGAATACCTCTTCCTTCATCTTTTACAGCAACTACTAAATTCTCATCTTTTTTAAATGCTTCTACTAATATATGATTAGGTTCTCCTTCCTTTCCATATTTTATAGCATTCCCTATAAAATTAGTTAAAACTACACTAATCTTATTAAAATCTGCTATTACTGGTGTAGAATTATCTATATTTCCTAATTCTAAAGTGACATTTTTATTTTCACAAAGATTTCTTAAAGGTTTTATAGCAAAATCTATAATTTTTTTAATATCACACTCTTGGAAATTCATAGGAGTTTTTCTAGACTCTAGTCTTGATAAATCCAATAAATCTTTTATAAGTAATTTTAATCTATCGTTATCCAATTTAATTGCAGTAACAAGTTCTTTTTGTATATCATTTAATTCTCCAATACTTTTATCAGATAAAAGCTCTACAGCCATACCTATTGAAGTAAGTGGAGTTCTAAATTCATGAGAAACAGTAGAAACAAAATTATCTTTCATTTGGTCTAATTCTTTAGCTTTTGTAATATCTTGAAGAAGAATTACTATTCCTAGTCTTTCTCCATTCTTACTTATTATAGAATTAATAAATACCTTACAATATGTAATTAATTCTCCTTTATTTAGAGATATTTCTAATTGTTTCATTGTAGATTTTATCTCATCATTATTAAGAATTTCCTGTACACTATCATAAATTTTTTTATTATTTATAGCATGTAAGAAAGGTTGTTTTAAAAGATCTTTTTCTTCAATATTTAAAAGTTCTTCTGCAGCTCTATTTACTAAAATTATATTATTTTCCATATCAGTTACTATAATTCCATCACTTATACTTTCTACAATAGCTTCAGCTTTTCTTTTTTCAGTCATTAGTCTTTTTATATTGATAGTTTTATATTTTTCCAACTTTTGTGCCATTTGGTTGAATGCTAATCCCATTTTACTAAATTCTTTATCTAAATTTTCAGGGATTCTTTGTGAGTAATCTTCACTAGATACTCCTTCTATTTTTTCTACAAAAATATCAAATTGTTTTAATATTTTAGCAATAAGATAGCTTATTATAAAAACACCTAGAATTATTATAGAAATTGATGCTATAAATGTAAATATTACTGCTTTTTGAGCTGTAATACTAGCTTTATCTCTTTTAATTAACATAGCATTTTGATTAACACTTACTAAATCTTTAGATAATTTTTTTATATTTTCAAATTTTGGAAAAATTTTCTTAAAATAATATTCAGATTGTTTTTCCTTTAAAAATAAAAAATTATTAAATTCTTCAACATAATCCCCATATTCTTTAGCTATTTGATTTACTATTTTACTTTCTCCTTGTTCAGTTATATTATTTTGGGCATCTTTTAAAGCAACTAAAAATTCTTTTTTATTAATTGTAAAATTTTTTATATACCCTCTTTCTTTAGTAAATAAATATGAAAGCTGTAAACTATCTTGTCTTTCAATAGATGCAATCATTTTTTGAGCTGCTACAATACTTTTATAATTAGAATCTAATATTCTTTCAATCGAATTATTAAGTCTTCTAAAATTGATAACAGACCAAATACTATTGATACTTATAGCAAATAAAAAGACAATAAATATCAAAAAAATCCTAGATTTGACACTTTTAATATACATATTTACTTCCCTCTAAAACAGTTTTAAGTTATAATATTCCCTCTAGCTTGTAAAAAAAATAACACCACAACAAAAAGTCATGGTGTTAATACACAATGCATGGCTCTTTTCAACGCTGACGAGGTTAGCTGTCGGGCTCGGATTGAAAAGTATCCTATTCTCAATTGAGAAATACGCCCCAAGAAGGTTGGGTCCCCCGCTCTATTTTTATCCTAAAAATAGATTAAGCAAATGGTAATATTCTTTTTACAATTCTGATTATACTACTAACGAATAAAAAGTCAAGATTTTTTTAACGATAAATAAATTTTATTTTAAAAATATTTTAAAAAATTATTTTTTCTTGACATTCATATAAAAAAGTGATAGGATTCAAAATCATAAAACAAACCTCTAGCTAATTAAGATATATTTTATCAAACTAATTAATTATAATTTAAGTTTATTCTGATATTTATTTATCTGAGTTAATTTATGAAGGGGATTTATTCTGAAAATTTATACCTAAGTAATAAACTGTTTTAGATACTTTATATAAAAGTATTGAAAAGCAGTTTTTATTTTACCTTTTTTTCTAAAAAATAGTATTTTTATATAAAAAATACTTAAAAATAAATATTTAGGAGATGAGATTAATGAAAATTTTAATATGTTTTATTTTAGCAATTTTTATTACTGCTCTTAAAATTAATATTTTCTGTTAATACTAGTTAGTTCAAAGGAGGAAATTATCATGAAAATTTTAACTTTTTCTATATTGCTATCAGTTTTAATTATTAAATTTGTTGTTTTCTGTTAGTAGCAAATTTAAAAATAAATTTATATTGAGACAGATATTTGTTGAGGGAGGAATTATGTATATTTTGGGAACTATTGTATTTTTATTATTTATCTATTTATTTTATGTACTTTTTAATCCAGATAAATTTTAAGGAGGAATATTTATTATGACTTTATTTAATTTATTTCTTTATCTATTGGCATTTATCTTATTGATAATACCAGTTGGTAAACATCTTGCAAAAATAATTATGTATGAGAAAACTATAGGAGAAAAAATTTTCTCGGTAATTGAAGCTCCTATTTTCAAACCAATAAAATGTACTTGTGAAAATATGAGTTTAAAAAATTATATTCTATCATTCTTAGTAGTTAACTTAGTAATGTACTGTTTAACCTATGGAATTTTAACTATGCAAGGGAATTCACCTTCACTTGCTTTCAACACAGCAATAAGTTTTATTACTAATACAAATCTACAACACTACTCTAGTGAGTGGTTAAATGGAATAGCTTCAAGACTTGCTCTTATAAACTTAATGTTTACTTCAGCAGCAAGTGGTATGGCTATATGTATGGCAATTATTAGAGGAGTTATGGGAATTAGACTTGGTAATTTCTATGAGGATATAGTAAAATCTGTAACTAGATTATTACTTCCAGCTTCTATCATAGTGGGTGTAGGACTTGTACTTTGTGGTTTACCTCAAACATTTGATACACAAATAATAGTAAAAACTGTTGAAGACAAATATCAAGTTATACCCTTAGGACCAGCAGCAGCTTGGGAAGCAATCAAACACTTAGGAACTAATGGAGGAGGTCTTTTTTCATCAAACTCTACACACCCCTTTGAAAATATTTCATTATGGTCTAACTATATAGAGATGATGTCTATGATGATTTTCCCTGGAGCTACAACTGTTGCTTTTGGTATAGTTGCTAAGAATAAAAAACAAGGTTGGTATGTATTCTTATCAATATTTGTATTATTCTTAATCTCTTTCTTTATGATATATTACTTTGAACAGCAAGGTGCTCCTATATTTAAAGAGTTTGGAATTACAGGAATGAATATGGAAGGGAAAGAGGTAAGATTTGGACTAATAGCTTCTGCACTTTTCACTGATATAACTACTTCGTTTACAACAGGAAGTGTAAATAATATGCATGACTCGCTTACTCCAATAGCTGGAATGATGCCATTATGGAATATGATGCTTAACTGCATCTTTGGAGGTAAGGGAGTAGGATTTATGAATGTAATCATGTATATGATTTTAGGAGTATTCTTATGTGGGTTAATGGTTGGAAGAACTCCAGAGTTCTTTGGAAAAAAATTAGAAGCAAGAGAGATGCAAATTATTACTTTTTTAATTCTAGTACACCCAATTATTATACTTGTACCAAGTGCTATCTCATTAGTTACTGAGTTAGGATATGGAGGACTATCAAATCCTGGATTCCATGGAATATCACAAGTATTATATGAATATACTTCAAGTGCTGCTAACAATGGTTCTGGATTTGAAGGATTAGGAGATTCTACTACATTCTGGAATATCACAACAGGTATAGTAATGTTTTTAGGAAGATATATCAGTATGGTATTAATGATTGTAGTTGGATATTCATTATACAAGAAAAAATCTGTACCTGTTACAGAAACTACATTTAGAACTGATAACTTAACATTTTCATTTATCTTATTCTTTATAATATTAATAATAGGTGCTCTTACATTCCTACCTGCTTTAGCACTAGGACCTATTGCAGAACATTTGAGCATTTGGAGGTAATTCAATTATGAGTAAACATAAAGTAAAAGGTATAGATAGTGCCATTTTACATCAAGCATTTATAGATTCTTTTAAAAAATTAAATCCAAAGATACTTATTAAAAATCCAGTTATCTTTGTAGTTGAAATAGGATTCTTTTTAACACTTTTATTAACTATTCATCCAGCTATTTTTAGCGAGGCTGAAACGAATTTAAGAGTGTTTAATGCTATTATTTGTTTTATTTTATTTGTTACAGTATTATTTGCTAACTTTGCTGAGGCAATAGCTGAAGGAAGAGGAAAGGCTCAAGCTGATAGTTTAAAAAAGACTAGAAAAAATACAGTAGCTAATCTTTTAAAAGCTGATGGAACTACCACACAAGTAGACGCTGGTTCTCTTAAAAAGGGAGATATAGTTATAGTTAATACTGGAGAATTAATTCCTAGCGATGGTGTGGTAATTGAGGGGATTGCTTCTGTTGATGAGTCAGCAATCACAGGGGAGTCTGCTCCTGTTGTTAAAGAAGCAGGAGGAGATTTTTCTTCAGTAACAGGTGGTACTCGTGTAGTAAGTGATAAAATTAAAGTTAAAATTTCTGTATCTGCTGGAGAGTCATTCTTAGATAAGATGATTAACTTAGTAGAAGGTGCTGAAAGAAAGAAAACTCCTAATGAGATAGCTCTTAATACAGTACTTGTTGGACTTACATTGATATTCTTAGTTGTTATTGTTACTTTATTCCCTATGGGACTTTATGTAGGAGTACAACTTCCATTATCAACTCTTATAGCTTTACTTGTATGTTTAATTCCTACTACAATTGGTGGATTACTTTCAGCAATAGGTATAGCTGGTATGGATAGAGTTAATAAATTTAATGTTATTGCTATGTCAGGTAAAGCTGTTGAAACTTGTGGAGATATAAATACAATTATTTTAGACAAAACAGGAACTATTACATTTGGGAATAGACTTGCAAGTGAATTTATTCCTGTTGAGGGAGTAAGCAAAAAAGATATTATTGAATACTCTGTTATCTCTTCATTAAAAGATTTAACTCCAGAGGGACGTTCAATTGTAGAGTTAGGAAAAAAATTTGAATGTATTTTAGATGAGAAAGATTATGAAAAAGCTGAATTTTTAGAGTTTTCTGCTCAAACAAAAACAAGTGGAATTAATTTAACTGATGGTAGAAAAGTTAGAAAAGGTTCTGGTTCATCTATTAAGAAATTTGTAGAGGAACAAAATGGAACTGTGCCAAAAGACTTAGATGAGATTGTAGATAGAGTATCAAGACTTGGAGGAACTCCATTAGTACTTGCAGTGGACAATAAAGTTCTTGGGGTAATCTATTTAAAAGATACTGTAAAACCTGGTTTAAAAGAAAGATTTGATAACATTAGAAAAATGGGAATCAAAACTATCATGTGTACTGGAGATAACCCACTTACAGCTGAAACTATTGCTAGAGAAGCTGGTATAGATGAGTTTGTAGCAGAGTGTACTCCTGAACAAAAAATAGAAGTTATCAAAAGAGAGCAAGCTCAAGGTAAATTAATAGCTATGACAGGGGATGGAACAAATGATGCACCTGCACTAGCTCAAGCTGATGTTGGTATTGCAATGAATAGTGGTACAACAGCAGCTAAAGAGGCAGCTAATATGGTCGACTTAGATTCTGACCCTACTAAAATATTAGAAGTTGTAGAGATTGGAAAACAGTTATTAATAACTCGTGGAGCTTTAACTACATTTAGTATAGCAAACGACGTAGCTAAATACTTTGCTATTATTCCAGCTATGTTTATAGTTACTATTCCTCAAATGGAAATTTTGAATATTATGAAACTTTCATCACCTGTAAGTGCTATTGTTTCAGCTCTTATATTTAACGCAATTATAATCCCATTACTTGTACCAATTGCTTTAAGAGGTGTATCTTATAAACCAATGAAAATTGAGATTATGTTACTTAAAAATTTAGCTATCTATGGAGTTGGAGGAATTTTAGCTCCATTCGTAGGAATTAAATTAATAGATATGATTATTACTCCAATGCTAAGAGCTTTAGGAATGTAATAATAGGAGGATATATAAATGGAAAGTAAATCTGAGATTTTGAAAAAAAGTGTATATATAACAATTGCACTATTTATATTATCTATAGTTTATACTTGTGCAATAAATGGTTTTGCTCAAATATTTTTCAATCATAGTGCCAATGGAAGTATCATTATAAAAGATGGACAAGCAATAGGAAGTAAACATATAGGACAGATTTTTACCGATGTTAAGCACTTCCATGGAAGGCCATCAGCATATAATTACAACACTTATACCACAGAGGAGGAAGCTCAAGTGCTCCCAGCATCTGGAGGTACTAATTTAGGACTTAGCAATCCTACTTATACAGAGAATATAAAAGCTAATATAGAGAAATTATTAGCTGAAAATCCTGGATTAAAAGTCGAGGATATTCCTATTGAGATGCTTACAGCTTCTGGTTCTGGACTTGACCCACATATCACAATACAAGGGGCAATGATACAAGTTGACAGAGTAGCTAAAGAAAATGGAATTGCTAAAGATGAAGTAGTAACTTTAATAAATAAAATAGCTCATAAAGGCATTGTTAATGTGTTAGAACTTAACTTAGCTTTAGAAGAATTAGCTAAATAAGTCACTACATATAAATTTATTTCATAAGTCAAAACTCTGAAAAAGCAACCAATATATTGGTTGCTTTTTCATTTGATTTTTACTTTCAAAGATAGTACAAATTCATTTAACTAGCAATTATAAAGATAAGAAAAATACTTAATTTATAAATACTCAGATAATATATCTTTTAATTTAAAACTAAATATTTCTCTCTTTAAAACTGAAGAGCTAACTATGATTACTGGATTTAAAATAACAGTAAATTGCTTAAAGCATAGCTATAAATAATTAATAAAATATTAAAATGATGATAAATATAGTCCCTTAATGAAAGTTATTTGCTAAATACTCCTGATAGTTATCCTGTTCATTTAAGAATTCCTTTAAAAGAATATTTTAATTTTGATTTATATGTTAGTAAAGAAGAGTTTTTTAAAAACAATACTCCAGTTTTAACTAATAAATGGTAAAAAAAGTATTAGGAGAGTTTATCTCTCCCAGTAATTATTTATTATTTGATAAACTATTGAGCAAGTTCATCATACTAATATTAGCATTAGGATAAACATGTAAATAGGTATTTAGAGCAGTTTCTACTTTTTCATGACCAAGTCTTTGCTTATAACAATTGGATTTATTCCTAAATGTATTAGTAAGATTACATGATTATGTTTTAGATTATGTAATCTTATCTTTTCCATATTTTCAGCTTTAGTTATTCTCTTCATTTCATATTCAAATAAATGTTTAGTACATGAAATAATCTATCTTGTGGTTGAAGTTGATAAATTTTATAAATGTATTCTCTTGATAATCCAAAGACCTGTGAGAGGTAAAAAATTCTTGTAGTAATAGAATAGTAATAAAAATTTAAAATCTAAAAAAGACTACATCCAAAATTTTAATCTATAGAGGATGTAGTTTTTTATATCTAAATATTTAATAAAAATAAAATAGCCAAATTTATTGGCTATTTTACTAAGAGTTATTTTTCTATTTTTTTAAATTTTAGATTTTTTTCAATTAAAGCAAATACAGCTTCATGAGTTAAATTTTTTTGTCCTTTTAATGTTTCAAGGTACTCTTTTACAGCTTCATGCTCTTTTTTATGATATTTATTTATTATATAATGTACATCAGCTTCTTGGTTAAAATTTACATATTTATGTTCTTTCATTTAAAGTCAACTCCTATTTTTACTAAAACTTTTATTCTATTTTTTAATATTTATTATCCTTCTATTTGAATATATTTTTTTTCTTCTGCTAATTCTTTAGCTTCTTTTTTAAGAACTTCTAATTTAAGTAGTCCGTTTTCAAATTTTCCTTTAATATCTTCTTGAGTAATATTATCTCCAATATAGAAGCTTCTAGTAAATTGACCAGTATATCTTTCTTTTCTTATATATTTACCTTCTTTATCTTTTTCATCTTTATTTTCATTGTGTGCAGCTGTGACAATTAAGTAACCATTATTGATTTCAGCTTTAATATCTTCTTTATTAAAACCTGGAAGTTCAATTTCAAGAAGATAATTATCTTTAAGTTCTTTTATATCAGTTTTTCCAAAAGAACTTTGTTTTTTTAAATTATCTCCAAAAAAATCATCTTCAAAAACATCATCAATAAATCCTTTTCTAAAAATACTAGGCATTAACATATATACCATCTCCTTAATAAATATTATTTAAAATTTTTCAATTTTGATTATATGTTTTTAATACCTTCTCTTCATTTACAAATTAATTATACTCTTTTTTATTAGCAAAGTCAATAGATGAGTGCTAAAAATTTTAAAAATTTATTTAAGAATAAAAAACTCCCTTTTTAATTTAAAAGGGAGTTTTATCTCTAAAAGACTAAAATCTATGAAAATTTTTTTTTCGTATTTTAATTTTCTTTTTAATATTTTGATAACGTCTAAATTTATAATAAATTTGAGAAAAAGTTGATACCATAACTATTCCTAAAGTAATAGCTATAGTTACAAGTAGTGTATCAATTCCTCTTTGAGTAGCTTCAGGAATTTTATTTTCAACAAAATATGACATAGTAAAATATATTCCACTTCCAGGAACAAGGGGAATAAGACTAGCTATTAATGTTGAAGTAACAGGAGTTTTTAATACTCTTGCCATTATCTCAGAGTATATAGTTATTCCAATAGAAGATAAGAAAAAAGCTCCAGGTTCAGAAGTACCATTTGCTTTAAAGAAAATAAATATAACCCAACCAATAACTCCACCAATACTAGCTGCTATTAATTTTTTCCCTTTTAAGTTAAAAAGTATTCCAAAAGCAAATGTACTTCCAGCAGAGGCTAATATTTCAATAAAAGTTCTATTCATTATACACCTCCGAATTTTAAAATAATAAATAGAGCAATTCCTGTTCCAGATGCAAGAGCAGCTCCTATTAGAAAAGCTTCAGCAGCTCTAGATAAACCTGATAATAAATCTCCAGCAACTAAATCCCTAACAGCATTGGTAAGGGCTATTCCAGGAACTAGAAGCATAATAGTACCTATTGTAGAATAGGAAACAGTATTAGTAAAACCTATCTTAAAGCTTATATAAGATGATAATGTACAAATAAATCCACCTAATATATTAATAAAAAAGTTATTAGCTTGTAGCTTGTTAGCAAGATTAGATATTACAAAAATGATTCCTCCACCAATAGAAGCACTGAGAGCATCATGTAAATTTCCACCACCCAAAAGAGCAAAGAAAAAAGCACCTCCACAGTAAGCAGAGAAATATATAGAATTTTTATAAGGGACTTCATGCTCTATACAGTGTAATTTCTCACTAAATTCTTCAAAGGTATATTTTTTTATATCTCTAACAAGTTGATTTATAGAGTGTATTTTATTTAAATTTGTAGTTCTCGATTGGACTCTTTCAACAGAGCAGAAAATCTTACCTTGGTAATTTCTAACAGAGGTAATGATGCAAGTAATAGATACAAAACATTGAGCATTAAGACCGTAATGTTTGCATATTCTAGAGATAATATCCTCAACTCTATAAGTCTCAGCTCCACTTTGTAAGGCAATTTTACCAGTTAAATTAGCTAATGTTAAAATCTTGTTTTCATTTTCCATGTTTCCCCCAAAATTAAAATAGTTTATTTAAACATTTCTAAAACTACTTTTGAATAATTACCATCATCATCATGAGCAATGAGAGGAGATAATACTCTAAGTCCAGAGTTTCCATTTTTAACTCCTTCTATTAAGAGGATTTTTCCTTCTTTTTCTAGTTTTGTATAGCAAAATTGAATTCTTTTAGGTTCAAGAGAGTATTTTTTCATAGTTTCAATAATATCGATAAGCCTATCAACTCTATGAACCATAACAAAATATCCTTTATCCTTTAAAAGGTTAGATGCTGTTTCTATTAAAGAATCCAAATTTATAGAAATTTCATGTCTGGCTAATGAAAGTTGATCTAAATCATTTAATTGTTTTTGTTCTCCATAAAACTTAAAAAAAGGTGGATTAGTAATAACTAAATCGAAATATCCCTTTCTAAAATATTTATTCCAATTTTTCATATCATCATTAATTATTTCTATTTGTTCTTGTAAATTATTTAATTCAATATTTCTTTTAGCTAAAGCACTAGATATATTCTGTATCTCTATCCCAGTAATTTTAGCTTTAGTTTTTTTAGAGAGAAAGAGTGGAATAACTCCATTACCAGTTCCTAAATCTATGATATTCTTCGTTGTTCTTGTTATTGTTGCAAACTCTGAAACAAGAAGAGAATCAATAGAAAAAGAAAAGTGGTCAGCTCTTTGTATAATTTTCATATCTTTTTGTAAAAGATTTATAATAGTTTCAAATTGTTTTCCATCATTCATAAAATAAATACCTCCTTAAAATATTATATCAAATTTAAAAAAATAATAAAAGAGGCTACTACAACTAAAAGTTGTAATAGCCTTGAATAAGGTTATGTAATAGTTAAAAATTATACAACTCCAATCATACCAAGAATAATAGTAACAACTAGTGCAACTATAGGGATTACACAAGTAACCATACCAATATCATTATATGAATCTTTATGAGTCATTTTAGTAACTGCTAGTAATGTTAACACTGCTCCACAATGTGGTAAAGAATCTAATCCTCCAGATGCTATAGTCGCTATTCTATGGAAGACTTCTATATTCATTCCGCTAGTAGCAGCTATTTGTATATATTGAGGAGCTAGAGCTTCAAGAGCTATTCCCATTCCTCCCGAAGATGAACCAGTTGCTCCAGCAAGTAAAGTTACTGCTAAAGCTTCTGAAATAAGTGGACTAGCTTTAAGACCTAAAAGTAAATCTGTTAATGTTTGGAACCCAGGGACTATTTTTACTACTCCACCGAATCCAACAGCAGCAGCAGTATTTAAAATTGCAATAACAGCTCCATTTGCTCCATCATTAAGAGCTTTTGTAAAAAGATTAGATTTTTTTAAATTTAGAATAACAACAGCAATATTACCACAAAGTAAAGATAAAATACTAGCTGGAGTAATAGCCATACCTATTTTACTTAAAATATATAAAGAGATTACTACTACTAAAAGAGGTAAAATTGAAAGATAAGCATTAGGTAATTCTATATTTTGCTCAACTATTTCTCCTTCAGGTTCTGTAAATGTTTCTCCATTTTTTATTAATTTATTTTGCTTCCAAATAAGGTAGAAATATCCACATCCTAGCATGATTAATCCACCAACTATACCTAGTATAGGTGCAGCATATGGAGTTGTGTTAAAATATCTTCCAGCAATGATATTATTTAATTGTGGACTTCCAGGAAAAGCTGTCATAGTAAAAGTAAATGCTCCAAGAGCTATAGCTCCAGGGATTAATCTTCTTGGTAAATTAGCTTCTCTGAATAAAGAGATTGCAAGAGGATAGATAGCAAATACAACTACGAATAAACTAACTCCACCATAAGTTAAAACAGCACAACTTACTATAACTGATAATAAAGCTCTTTTTGCTCCGATAAGTTTTACTAGAAGATGGGCAACAGCTTTAGCCGATCCAGTAACATCCATTAACTTTCCAAAAACTGCTCCTAAGAAAAACAGAGGAAACCAAGATTGTGTAAATGCAGCTAACGAACCCATATAGTTGATAATATATGAATCTAAAAGTTTATTTCCATCAAATCCAAAACCTAATAATGCAACAACTAGGGCTGAAACTGGAGCTACCCATATAATAGAGTATCCCCTATATGATAAAAAAACTAAAAGTATTAATCCAATTAGTATACCTAACATCAATTAACCTCCTTAAGTATTAAAATTTTAAAAAAGAAAAGAAAAAAGTTCAAAATGCATTGACATCTTACAATAAAATTTTATTTCAAAAAGAGATTAATGTAAAATATTAGTATTTCATAAAAAGTATGAAAAAAAGTCATATTATAGTTAAAAGTAGCAAGAATACTATCTTATTTAACTCATATTAAAGCTCAAAATTTTTAGTAAATTCAATAAAAAGTTTAATAGCTTTAGATACATATTTATCTTTTCTAACTATAAAAGCAATATTCCAAGGAAATCCTTCCTTGATATGTATAGCCTTTATATTTTTAGAATGAAATTTGCTTAAAATTGGCTTAGGTAAAATAGATATTCCTTGATTCAATGCTACCATTTCAGCAATAAAGTCCCACTGTGAGCTTGTACAAATAATATTAGGTTCAAAACCAGCTTCATTACATCTGATTTTTATTCTATCGTAAAGCATATAGGTTTCATTTAATGAGATTAATGGTTCATCTTTAATTTCTAGTAAAGATACCTCTTCCCTAGAAGCAAAAGGATGAGATTTATTAGCAACAACGACTACATCAGCAGAGAAAATAGGTGTAATATTAAATTCATCAGAAGAAAAAGGAAGAATAACAACACCAATATCAATTTCTCCATTATGTACTTTATCTTTTACAGTATTGGCTCCAGCTTCTATAATTTGTAAGTTTATAGAATGAAAATTATCTTTAAAACTTTTTATTATAGAAGTAAAGTAGATAGTACTTATAACTGGAGGAACCCCAACCTTAATTTTTCCTTTTTCTATACTAACACTATCTAATAGCATCTCAAGTTGTTCATTTATGACTTTAAGAGCAATTACCCCATTTTCATAAAGAAGCTGACCTTCAGGAGTGAGTTTAAAGTGTTTTGAAGTTCTATCAATTAAAGTTATATCTAACTCATTTTCAAAAGTTTTAATTGCTTTACTTAAGGCAGATTGACAAACAAAAAGATTTTTAGAAGCATTAGTAAAACTTTTTTCTTTTGCTACTTCGATAAAATAATTTAAAGATTTAATATTCATAAAGTCCCTCCCAACTAAAAAGAATTTTTTATTATATTATACAACAAAAAAAGATAGTATTTTAGATATTTTTTTCTCATTTTTTATATGAAAAAAAATCATATTAAAAAATAAAAGAACATTACTATAGAAAAGTAAAAATCTTAATTCTATGAAAAAAATCACAAAATATGTAATAGTTTCAAATCCTAAAAATAAAAAAGATAAAAAAAATGAAAAAAAACTTACTTGACATTCCTAAAATAAAAAACTAAAATTGTGGACAAAGAGAAGGATAAAGACAAAATGCCAGACTTAATCTCAAAAAATGATTAAGGAGTGAGAAATATGGCTAAATTTATAAAAGCAAATGAAGTACCAAAGTTAATAAAAGATGGGGCAGATGTGTTATTAGATGGATTTGTAACAATTGGTGTTCCAGAAGAAATCTATTATGAAATAGAAAAATCTTTTTTGGAAACTGGAAGTCCTAAAGATTTAAGAATTATGTTTGCTGCAGGTTTTGGAAATGCTAAAGCAGGAACAGGATTAAATAGATTTGCTCATAAAGGAATGATAAGAAGAGTAATAGGAGGACATTGGGGATTAGCTCCAGAATTAGGAAATTTAGCTAATGCAAATGAGCTAACAGGGTATAATTTTCCACAAGGAGTAATAGCTCAAATGTTTAGAGATATGGCAGCAAATAAACCAGGAACTATATCTCATGTTGGATTGGGAACATTTGTAGACCCAGAATTACAAGGGGGAAAAATAAACAGCATAACAACAGAGAATTTAGTTGAAAAATTGCATTTAAATGGAAGAGATGTATTATTTTTCAAAGGGCAAAAAGGAGATATAGCACTCTTAAAAGGAACAACTGCAGATTGTGAAGGAAATATCTCTCTAGAAGAGGAGCCATTATCACTTGAGATGCTATCAATAGCTACTGCTGTAAGAAATAATGGTGGTATTGTAATTGTTCAAGTAAAAAATAAGCTTGAAGATGGTTATGTTCAACCAAAAGATGTAAAAATCCCAGGGGTAATGGTTGACTATGTTGTTGTTGCGGAAAATAAAGAGTTTCATAAACAAACTTTAGTAGAGGAGTTTAATGAAAAGTTTGTGACTAGAAAAAAAGTAGAAAGTCATGAGGGAAAAAGTGTAGCACTAGATGAGAGAAAAATTGTTGCAAGAAGATGTGCAATGCTTTTAACTAGAGATAAGAAAATTTTAAATTATGGAATAGGGATGCCAGAAGTAATTGCAGATGTTTTAAATGAAGAAGGGCAAGAAGAATACTTTGTTCCAACAGTAGAACCAGGAGCAATAGGAGGAACACCTGCAGGTGGGGCTAATTTTGGAGCTTCAGTTTATCCAAGAGCAATAGTAGATCAGCCATATCAATTTGATTTTTATGATGGTGGAGGAATTGATGCTGCATTTTTAGGATTAGCTCAATGTGATAAATATGGAAATATAAATGTATCAAAATTTGGTCCTAAGATAGCAGGATGTGGTGGATTTATAAATATTACTCAAAATGCTAAAGAGGTTGTATTTTGTGGAACATTTACTGCAGGAGGATTGGATATTACAGTAAGTGATGGAAAATTAGTAATAAAAAACGAAGGGAAAATAAAGAAATTTATATCAGATGTAGAACAAATAACATTTAGTGGAAATCTAGCAAAAGAAAATGGTAAAAAAGTAACCTATGTAACTGAAAGAGCAGTATTTGAATTGAGAAAAGAGGGAGTTACATTGGTAGAAATAGCACCTGGAGTAGATTTAGAAAAGGATATATTAGCTCAGATGGATTTTGCTCCAATAGTAGCAGATGATTTGAAATTAATAGATTCAAGAATATTTAGAGATGAGAAAATGGGATTAAAATTATAATAAATAATATTAAAATATCAGATTAAAAAGGAGGGAGTTATCCTATTAAAAATAAAATGGTTAGTTTTTTCATTGGACTAGATTAAAAATTGAGAATATTTAAATAAATATTAATATATTCTTGACATTGCAGCGAAATACTGATATAACTTATAATATAAGTCCTATGGCTAGACTACTTGTTTGTAAAAAGTTCAATAGATACTAATTTTTCCAAAAAATATTTTGTGATATTTTTCAAGAAAATAGGAATATTTATAGTGAAAATTAGGAAATAATTGAACTAAAATAGTTGATATTTTATTTAATAGTGATAGCGGATTAAATATGAGATTTGAAGAATTAAAAGTAGGAATGAAAGCAGAGGTCTCAAAAACAATAACAGAAACAGATGTAGTATTATATGCAGGTATTACATTGGATGTTAATCCAGCACATTTAAATGAAGAACATGCTAAAAAAACTATGTTCAAGCATAGAATAGCACATGGAATGTTGACTGCTGGCTTAGTATCAGCAGTGCTAGGGACAAAACTTCCAGGAGAAGGAAGTATTTACATGGGGCAAGATTTAACTTTTACAGCTCCTGTATATTTTGGAGATACTATTACAGCAACAGCTGAAATTATAGAATTAATACCAGAAAAAAACAGAGTAATATTATCAACAATTTGTACAAATCAAGATGGAAAAGTAGTATTAAAAGGTCAAGCAAAAATAATGAAAAAGTAAATTTTTTGTAGGAGGATTAAAAGAATGGAATTTAATATGCCTAAGACACATGAACTTTTCAGACAAATGATAAGAGAGTTTGCTGAAAAAGAGGTAAAACCTCTAGCTGCTGAAGTAGATGAAGAAGAAAGATTTCCAATTGAAACAGTTAAGAAAATGGCTGAAATTGGATTAATGGGTATCCCTATTCCAAAAGAGTATGGAGGAGCTGGTGGAGATAATGTAATGTATGCAATGGCTGTAGAAGAGCTTTCTAGAGTTTGTGCAACAACAGGAGTTATTGTATCAGCACATACTTCACTAGGAACTTGGCCAATTTTAAAATTTGGTACTGAAGAGCAAAAACAAAAATATGTTCCAAAATTAGCTAGTGGAGAGTGGCTAGGAGCATTTGGATTAACTGAACCAAATGCAGGAACAGATGCTGCTGGACAACAAACTACTGCTGTTTTAGATGAAGCAACAAATGAATGGGTAATCAATGGTTCAAAAATATTCATAACAAATGCTGGATATGCAGATGTATATGTAATATTTGCTATGACAGATAAATCACTAGGATTAAAAGGAATATCTGCATTTATAATTGAAGCTGGAACACCTGGATTTACAGTAGGTAAAAAAGAGAAAAAACTTGGAATTAAAGGTTCTTCAACTTGTGAATTAATATTTGAAGATGCAAGAATTCCTAAAGAAAATTTACTTGGACAAATAGGAAAAGGATTTAAAATTGCTATGATGACTCTTGATGGAGGAAGAATAGGAATTGCTTCTCAAGCATTAGGAATAGCACAAGGTGCTTTAGATGAAACTGTAAACTATGTAAAAGAAAGAAAACAATTCAAGAGAGCAATAGCTCAATTCCAAAATACTCAATTCCAATTAGCAGACTTAGAAGTAAAAGTAGAAGCTGCAAGACTTCTTGTTTATAAAGCTGCATGGAGAGAAAGTAACAACCTACCATATACAGTAGATGCTGCTAGAGCAAAACTATTTGCTGCTGAAACTGCAATGGAAGTAACTACAAAAGCAGTTCAACTACACGGAGGATATGGATACACTAGAGAATATCCAGTAGAAAGAATGATGAGAGATGCTAAGATTACTGAAATCTATGAAGGAACATCAGAAGTTCAAAGAATGGTAATCTCTGGAAATCTTTTAAAATAGTTAACTTTAAATAATTTGAGAAATTGAAAGTTCAGGAATTAATATATGGAGGATGCAAGATGAAAATAGTAGTTTGTATAAAGCAAGTTCCAGATACAACTGAGATAAAATTAGATCCAGTAACAGGAACATTAATAAGAGATGGAGTTCCTAGTATCATGAACCCAGATGATAAAGCTGGATTAGAAGAAGCACTTAGATTAAAAGATAAATATAATGCTCATGTAACAGTAATTACAATGGGACCACCTCAAGCAGAGGCTATTTTAAGAGAAGCTTATGCTATGGGTGCAGATAGAGCAATATTATTAACAGATAGAAGATTTGGAGGAGCTGATACTTTAGCAACTTCTAATACAATAGCTGCAGCATTAAGAAAATTAGATGCAGACTTAATAATAGCAGGAAGACAAGCAATAGATGGAGATACTGCACAAGTAGGACCTCAAATTGCTGAACACCTTGGATTACCACAAGTATCTTATGTAAAAGAAATGCAATATGATGAAAAAGATAACAGTTTAACAATAAAAAGAGTTGTAGAAGATGGATATTATCTAGTAAATGTTCAACTACCAGCTTTAGTAACAGTATTAACTGAAGCTAATGCTCCAAGATATATGAGAGTTAAAGGAATAGTTGAAGCATTTGATAGAGAAATTGAAACTTGGACATTTGATAATATAGAAATTAATCCAGAAATAATCGGATTAAAAGGTTCACCTACAAAAGTTAAGAAATCATTTACAAAAGGAGCTAAACAAGCTGGAAAAGTATTTGAATTAGATACTAAAGAAGCTGTTGAGTTAATTGTTGAGAAATTAAAAGAAAAATTTGTTATCTAAATTTAAATGATAACCTTGATAACCTTAGGATAAAGGAGATAAGAGAATGAATTTAAATGATTATAAAGGAATATTAGTATTTGCAGAACAAAGAGATGGGGTACTTCAAAACGTTGGACTTGAATTAGTAGGAAAAGCTAAAGAATTAGCAAAAAGCTTAGATGTACCAGTAACAGCAGCTTTAATAGGATATAATGTAGGGAAATTAGCTGATACTTTAGGAGAATATGGTGCAGATAAAGTAATAGTTGTAGACCAACCAAAATTAGAATTATATGATACAGAAGCTTATGCACAAGTATTTAAAGCAATAATAGATGCTAAAAAACCTGAAATAGTATTATTTGGAGCTACTACTTTAGGAAGAGATTTAGCACCAAGAGTATCTTCAAGAATGAATACAGGATTAACAGCTGACTGTACAAAACTTGAGATAAACGAGGAAACAAAAGGACTTGAAATGACAAGACCTGCATTTGGTGGAAACTTAATGGCAACAATCATTTGTCCTGACCACAGACCACAAATGTCAACAGTAAGACCAGGAGTTATGCAAAAAGCTCCTAAAGAAGAAGGAAGAAGAGCAGAAGTAGAAAACTTCTCTGTTACTTTAGATACTTCAAAAATGAAAGTAAAAATCTTACAAGTAGTTAAAGAAACTAAGAATAAAGTTGATATTTCAGAAGCTAAAATACTTGTTTCTGGAGGAAGAGGAATTGGTTCAGCTGAAAATTTTGCAGCTTTAGAATCAGTTGCTAAAGAATTAGGAGCTACTGTATCTGCATCAAGAGCAGCAGTAGATGCTGGATTCATTTCTCACGATAGACAAGTAGGACAAACTGGTAAAACAGTTAGACCTGATATTTACTTTGCATGTGGAATTTCTGGAGCAATCCAACACGTTGCAGGTATGGAAGAATCAGAGTATATTGTAGCTATCAACAAAGATAAGGAAGCTCCTATATTCAGCATAGCTGATTTAGGAATAGTTGGAGATGCTAACAAAATAGCTGTTCAATTATTAGAAGCTTTAAAGAAAGCAAAAGAGTCTAGATAGTAAAAATATTGAGGGCTGGTCAAAATAATGCTTGACCAGCTTTTTTTTATCAGTTATAATAGAGAGCAAGACAGGAGATTAGATTTAAGAGCGCCAGAGCTTTCTTAGAGAAGAAATTTATTTATAGAGATAAAGATCTTTCTAAATAAAGTTGACGAGGACTGGAGTTTATCGAAAATTCGGCGGATACTCCAGAGGTGGTTACAGCCATTACCAATACAAAACTTTAGGATAACCTAAAGGACAAAGGGGTAATAAGTAGCAATCTCCTATGAACATTAAAAATTAAATATTATATAGGAGGATTCATATGTGCGGAATAATTGGTTATGTAGGAGATGAGCAAAAAGCTATGGAGGTAATCCTAGATGGACTTAGTAAGCTTGAGTATAGAGGATATGACTCAGCAGGATTAGCTATCATTGAAGATGGAAAGATTTTCATTGAGAAAAAAAGTGGTAAATTAGAAAATCTTAAACAAGCTTTGGAGAAAAAAGAAGAGAAAGCTTATATAGGGATAGGACATACTAGATGGGCGACACATGGAAACCCAACTGATGAAAATTCACATCCTCATTTTAGTAATGATAGAAAAGTAGCAGTAGTACATAATGGAATTATAGAAAACTATTTAGAGCTAAAAGAAGAATTGATAAAAGAGGGATATAATTTTAATTCGCAGACAGATAGTGAAGTAGTTGCACACTTATTTTCTAAATATTATAGTGGTGATATGCTAGAGACAATGATGAAAGTAAGAGAAAAAATTAGAGGAAGTTATGCTCTTGGAATAATAGATAGTGAAAATCCAGATAAATTAGTATGTACAAGAAAAGAGAGTCCTTTAATTATAGGATTAGGTGATGGAAAGAACTTTATTGCTTCTGATGTACCAGCTATTTTAAAATATACTAGAGAAGTTATATTTTTAGAGAATAATGAGATGGCAATTATTGAGAAAGATAGAGTGAGTGTCTATAATTCTCAAGGGAAGAAGTTAGAAAAATCTATAACTAAAATAGAATGGGATATGGAACAAGCGAGTAAAGGTGGTTATCCACATTTTATGTTAAAAGAGATAGAAGAACAACCAAATGTAATAGAAAAAACTTTAGAAGTATATACAAATTATGATGGAAAAGTTGATTTTAGTAGTTCTTTGAAAGAGTTGGATTTATCAAAAATTGAAGAGATTTATATTGTTGCTTGTGGTACTGCATATCATGCAGGATTACAAGGAGCATATTTTTTTAAAAAAATTTCTGGAATAAAAACAGATGTGGATATAGCTTCAGAATTTAGATATAGCGATCCTTTCATTGATGAAAAAAGTTTAGTAATCTTTATTAGTCAATCAGGAGAAACTTTAGATACAATTATGGCTATGAAAATGGCTAAGAGCAAGGGAGCTAAAACTTTAGCTATAACTAATGTATTGGGGTCTACTATTTCAAGAGAGGTAGATATGGTAATATATACTTTAGCTGGCCCAGAGATATCTGTTGCTTCAACAAAGGCTTATACTGCTCAAGTTACTTTATTTTATCTATTAGCTCTTTATTTTGGCGAGAGAAAAAGAAGTATTACATCTAATTTCTATAATAGTTATCTTGATATACTTCATAAATTATCAAACGAAGTGGAAAAGGTTATAGAAAATAAGGAGAATGTAAGAGAGGTAGCTAAAAAAATAAAAAATAAAATGAATGGATTTTTTATAGGAAGAGGAATAGATGATAAATGTGCAAGAGAAGGTTCTTTAAAGATGAAGGAGATTACTTATATTCATACTGAAGCTTTTTCTGCAGGGGAGTTAAAACATGGAACAATAGCTCTAATAGAAGAAGGAACAATGGTAGTTGCTATAGCTACTCAAGAGGATATGTTAGAAAAGATGATATCTAATATAAAAGAAGTTAAGGCAAGAGGAGCATATGTTATAACTTTAACAAAGGAAAAATATAAAAATGTAGCAGAGATTTCAGATGAGATTATAACTATTGAAAATATAGAAGATATACTAGCACCAACTGTAGCTAATATAGTTTTGCAGTTGTTAGCTTACTATACAGCAGTAGAGAAAGGATTGGATGTAGATAAACCAAGAAACCTGGCAAAATCTGTTACAGTAGAATAAAAAGAGGTGATACTGTGGAAGTTGCAGAGAGAATTGTAAAATTAAAAAAATTAATGAAAGAAAGGGGAATAGATTATTACGTTATTCCATCTTCAGATTATCATCAAAGTGAGTATGTGGGAGAGTATTTTAAGGGAAGAGAATGGATATCAGGATTTACAGGTTCTGCAGGAACTGTTGTAGTATCAGAAAAAGAGGTTGGACTTTGGACTGATGGAAGATATTTTATTCAAGCAGAAAAACAGTTAGTAGGAAGTGGAATTAAACTTTTTAAAATGGGAGAAGAAGGAGTTCCTACTTTTATAGAGTATATTGTGAAAAATATTGGAAAAGAAGAAACACTAGGATTTGACGGTAAAGTTATAGCTACAAGGACTATTTTAGATTTAGAAAAGCAGTGCAAAGAAAAAAATATTAAAATAGTAGGAGAATTCGATTTAGTAGGAGAACTATGGGAGAATAGACCTACTTTACCAGAGAGCCAAGCATTTATTTTAGAAGAGAAATATTCAGGAGAAGGTACTGAAAGTAAATTAAATAGAATAAGAGAATCTCTTGAGAAAGAGAATTGTGATATAAACATTATAACTTCTTTAGATGATATTGCTTGGATATTTAATATAAGAGGGAATGATGTAAAAAATAATCCAGTGAATTTAGCTTATGCAGCAATAACTGTGGATAGAGCAGTACTATATATAGATGAGAAAAAATTGAATAATGAAGTGGAAAAATATCTTTATGAAAATAAAGTAGAGGTAAGAGATTACTCTGAGATTTATGAGGATATGGAGAGAGTTTCTAATTCTAATGTAATTATGATGGATTTAAATAAAGTAAATTATAGTATTTATAGAAATTTAAATTCAGAAATAAAAGTATTAGACAAAGCTAATCCTAGTACATTAATGAAGGCTTGTAAAAATAAAATAGAACTTGAGAATTTAAGAGAGTGCCATATAAGAGATGGAGTAGCTGTTACTAAGTTCATGTATTGGTTAAAAAATTCTTTAGGAAGAGAGGAGATTACAGAGATATCAGCTAGTGAAAAACTGGAAAGTTTTAGAAAAGCACAAGATTTATATATAGAGCCAAGTTTTGATACGATAGCAGCTTATGAAGCAAATGCAGCTATGATGCACTATAAAGCAACTAATATTTCTGATAAAAAATTAGAGGCTAAAAATATGTTTTTAGTTGATTCAGGAGGACAGTATTTTGATGGAACTACTGATATCACTAGAACATTTGTTTTAGGAGAGTGTTCGGAAGAGTTAAAAAGACATTTTACTTTAGTGTTAAAAGGAATGATAAATCTATCAAAAGTAAAATTTTTATATGGAGTGACAGGAACGAATTTAGATGTTTTAGCAAGACAAGCTCTTTGGAATATAGGGTTAGATTATAAATGTGGAACTGGTCATGGAGTAGGTTTTTTATTGAATGTACATGAAGGGCCACAAGGTATAAGAGTTCAATATAATCCACAAGTTCTTGAAGAGGGAATGAATGTAACAAATGAGCCTGGAGTGTATATAGAAGGTTCTCATGGAATAAGATTAGAGAATGAATTGATTGTACAAAAAGATGAAAAAACTCAATTTGGACAGTTTATGAAATTTGAAACAATGACTTATGTTCCTCTAGATTTAGATGGAGTTAAAAAGGAATTACTTTCTTTTGAAGAAATAGAGTTTTTAAATAATTACCATAAAATTGTATATGATAAGATATCACCATATTTAACTTTAGAAGAAAAAGAATGGTTGAAGAAATATACGAGAAATATTTAATAAATTAAAATATAAGGAGAAAAACTTAATTATAATAGTAATATTTAAAATATTATAATTAAAAGATTTTCTCCTTTTTGTTTACAAAAATAAAAAAATTATTATTTATTTTAATAATAACTATATAAAAAAAGAAAGAAAGAAATTTAAAAAAGTATAAAAACAAAATTTTTTATAGAAAAATCTTTAAACTAAAAACAGCAATATTAGAGACTAAAGACAAAAAAATTACTAAAAAAGTAAGGAAATAACAATAATATTTATAAAATAAATAAAGTTTCAACAAAATATTTATTGATATAATTTTTTTGATATAAAAAACATTTAAAAAAACTTTTTTAATGTTTTAAATTTGACTAAATTATAATATAGTAGTATAATTATATCGAAATAAGAAGTTAATAACAACTTTTTAAATGATGTATTCTCTAAGGAGGGAAAATTATGACAGTAACATTAGAAACTATTAAAGAGGCTAAAAAAACAATTGAGAACTCAGTTAAAAGAACACCATTAATTGAGTGCCCAACATTGGAGAAAGAATTAGGGGGAAAGGTATATTTTAAATTGGAAAACCTTCAAAAAACAGGTTCTTTCAAAGTAAGAGGTGCTTTAAATAGAATAGCAAATCTTACTGAAGAAGAAAAAAAGAAAGGTGTAATTGCTTCATCAGCTGGTAACCACGCACAAGGGATAGCATTAGGGGCTACAGCTCAAGGAATAAAATCTACAATAGTAATGCCAGAAACAGCACCAATAGCAAAGGTTTCTGCTACTAAAGGATATGGAGCTGAAGTAGTATTACATGGTGCAGTATATGATGATGCTTTTGCAAAAGCTTGTGAAATTCAAAAAGCAACAGGAGCAGTATTTTTACATCCATTTGATGATGAGTATGTAATAGCAGGACAAGGAACTATTGGGATAGAAATATTAGAAGATATGGCAGATATAGATACAGTATTAGTACCAATTGGAGGAGGAGGAATCCTTGCTGGAATAGCTACTGCTATAAAAGGAATGAATCCAAAGGTAAAAGTAATAGGTGTAGAAGCAGAAAATGCTGCTTCAATGACAGCTGCTTTAGCAAAAGGAGAATGTTGTGAAGTTTGTGCAACTCCTACAATAGCAGATGGTATAGCTGTTAAAAAAGTAGGATGTAAAACTTTAGAGTTAGTAAAAAAATATGTTGATGAAGTAGTTACTGTTTCAGAAGCAGAAATAGCTGATGCAATTTTATTCTTGATGGAAAGAAGTAAAGTAGTAGCAGAAGGAGCAGGAGCAACTCCAGTAGCAGCTATCTTATCTGGAAAAGTTGATTGTAAAGGTAAGAAAACATGTGCAGTAGTTTCTGGAGGAAATATTGATATTAACTTAGTTGAAAGAGTTTTAAATAGAGCATTAATCAATAAAGGAAGAAGACATCAATTCAAAGTAAAAATTCAAGATAAGTTTGGAGAAGTTGAAAAATTATTAGGATTATTAACAGCCAATAGAGCAAATATCCTTCATATAACACAAAGTATGTATAATGGAGATTTAGGAATTACTATGCAAGAAGTAACTTTGGTAATAGAATGTAGTGATATGGCTCATAGAGATGAGGTTATAAATAAAATTAAAGAAGCTGGATACGAAATAAAATAGGGGTTTAATTTAAGGATTAATAAAATAAAAATAAAAAAGGGAAGTGGACATTATGAAAAAATTAGGATTACTACCAAGACTTATACTAGGTCTAATTGCAGGAATTATTTTAGGAAAGATAGGTTTTGTTCCATTGCTTAGAATAATGATAACTTTTAATGGAATCTTCGGAAACTTTTTACAATTCGTAATACCATTAATAATCATTGGATTCGTAGCACCAGGTATTGGAGATTTAGGTAAAAAAGCTGGAAAACTTTTAGCAATAACAACAGTTTTAGCTTATGGTTCAACAATTGTATCTGGAAGTGTGGCATATTTTACAAACTCAATAATGCTTAAAAAAATACTTCCAACAGCAGCTCATACAATAGCTGAAAATAGTCCGGAAGCTGGATTATTAACTGGATATTTAACAGTTGAAATGCCTCCAATTATGGGAGTTATGACAGCTCTTTTAATGGCATTTATTATAGGTATTGGAATTGCAATAGTTGAAGGAAATACTCTTAAAAACTTTATGAATGAGATACAAACAATTGTTGAGAAAATTATTACAAATATAGTTATCCCATTCTTACCTCTATATGTAGCAGGAATATTTGCAAATATGACTTATGCAGGAGAAATAGTAAAAATAATGTCAGTATTTGCTAAAGTATTTGGAATAATTATTGTATTACACTATGTAATTTTATTAGTTCAATATACAGTTGCAGGAACAATGGGTGGAGCAAATCCAATAGCACTAATTAGAAAAATGTTACCAGCATATTTTACAGCTATAGGAACTCAATCATCAGCAGCTACTATTCCAGTAACTTTAAGACAAACTAAAGAAAATGGAGTAAATGATGGTATAGCAGACTTTACAATTCCATTATGTGCAACTATTCACTTATCAGGAAGTACAATTACATTAGTAAGCTGTTCAATGGCAGTAATGATGTTAAATGGAATGCCTATTACATTCTCAGGAATGTTTGGATTTATCTTAATGTTAGGAGTAACAATGGTAGCAGCACCTGGAGTACCTGGTGGAGCAGTTATGGCAGCACTTGGATTATTAGAGAGTATGTTAGGATTTGGTCCTGAATTACAATCATTAATGATAGCTTTATATTTAACTCAAGATAGTTTTGGAACTGCATGTAATGTAACAGGAGACGGTGCAATAGCTATAATGGTAAATAAAATAGCAGGATTTAAGCTAGAAAAAAAAGCTTAATCATATAAATGTCAGTAAAGTAAAATATAATGAATAACTGCTGAAATATTAATTTCAGCAGTTATTTGATAAAGAAAGGAAGGTAGATTATGAGAGAAATATTTGAAATCAGATGGCATGGAAGAGGAGGACAAGGAGCTAAAACTGCATCTTTACTTCTTGCTGATGCTGCTTTTAGTGGTGGTATGTATGTACAAGGATTCCCTGAGTATGGTCCTGAAAGAATGGGAGCGCCTATTACTGCTTACAATCGTATCTCTAAAAATCCAGTAAGAGTTCACTCTAATATTTATGAGCCTGATTTTGTTGTTGTTGTTGATGAAACTCTAATAGAAAGTGTTGATGTTACAAAAGGATTAAAAGAGGATGGAGCTATAATTATTAATAGTTCTAAACCTGCTTCTGAATTTGTACCTTTCTTAAAAGGATATAAAGGAAAAGTATTCACTTGTGATGCTAGAACTATTTCAGAAGAGACTTTAGGTAAAAATTTCCCTAATACTCCTATGCTTGGAGCTGTTGTAAAAGTTAGCAGAGTTATGGAAGAAAAAGCTTTCTTAGAAGCTATGGAAGAATCTTTCAAACATAAATTTGCAAGTAAACCAGAAGTATTAAAAGGAAATATGGACGCATTAATTCGTTCTATGAATGAGGTGAAAGAGTAATGAAAAATAAAGCAGGATTACCAATAGTTGAAGATATAAAATGGCAAGACATCACTCCTGGAGGAGTTGTATATGAAGCAGGAAGTGCTGCACAATTTAGAACAGGGGATTGGAGATCAAATAAGCCAGTATTTATAGCAGAGAATTGTAAACAATGTTTATTATGTGTTCCTTGTTGCCCAGACTCAGCTATTCCTGTAAAAGAGGGAAAAAGATTAGAGTTTGATATGGACCACTGTAAAGGTTGTGGAGTTTGCTCAAAAGCATGTCCTTTCAATGCAATAGAAATGGTAAAAGAGTAATTTGGAGGTAGAAATTAATGAGTATAAGAGAAAGAATGTCAGGAAACGAAGCTATTGCAATAGCTATGAAGCAAATAAATCCAGATGTAGTACCAGCATTCCCAATAACTCCATCTACAGAGATACCACAATATTTCTCTAAATTTGTAGCAGATGGAAGTGTTGATACAGAATTTATTCCAGTAGAATCAGAACATAGTGCTATGTCAGCAGCTATGGGTTCTCAAGCAGCAGGAGCAAGAACAATGACTGCGACTTCATCTTGTGGACTTGCACTTATGTGGGAGATGCTATATGTAGTGGCATCAGCAAGATTACCAGTTACATTAGCATGTGTAAACAGAGCATTAACTGGACCTATTAATATTAATGCTGACCACAGTGACTCTATGGGAGCAAGAGACGCTGGATGGATTCAATTATATAGTGAAACTAACCAAGAAGCTTATGACAATATGTTACAAGCTAATAGAATTGGAGAACACCCAGATGTACAACTTCCAGTAATGGTATGTCAAGATGGATTCATTACAAGCCATGCTGTTGAAAATATAGAATTAGTAGAAGATGATAAAGCAAAAGCATTTGTAGGAGAATATAAACCAGAAGACTATCTATTAAATGCAGAAAGACCAATAGCAGTAGGACCATATGATATAGTATCTTACTATATGGAACATAAAGTGCAACAAGCTAATGCTATGAAAAATGCTAAGAAAGTAATCTTAGAAGTAGCGGCAGAGTTTGAAAAAATGACAGGAAGAAAATATGGATTATTTGAAGAGTATAAACTAGATGATGCTGAAGTAGCAATCGTAGTAATTAACTCAACAGCAGGAACAGCAAAAACTGCAATAGATGAAATGAGAAAAGAAGGTAAAAAAGTAGGATTATTAAAAATAAGAGTATTTAGACCATTCCCAATGGAAGAAATCGCAGAAGCTCTAAAACATGTAAAAATGGTAGCAGTAATGGATAAATCTGAAGGATTCTCAGCAGCTGGAGGACCAGTATTCGCAGAGGTAAGATCAGCATTATATGACTGCAACCCAAGACCTAAAATGGTAAACTATGTATATGGACTTGGAGGAAGAGACGTAACAGTGGCTCATATCAGAGAAATATTTGAAACTCTATTAAGAGAAAAAGATGGAGAAGTAAAAGATACATATAGACATTTTGGTGTAAGAGGGTAGGAGGCAATAAATATGGCATATAATTTCAAAAAAGAGATGGAAAAACCAGAAAGATTAACTGGTGGACATAGAATGTGTGCTGGATGTGGAGCACCAGTAGCAGTAAGAGGAGTATTAAGAGCATTAAAACCAGAAGACCACGCTGTAATATGTAGTGCAACAAGCTGCTTGGAAGTATCAACTTTCCTATATCCATATACAGCATGGAAGGATTCATTTATTCACTCAGCATTTGAAAATGCTGGAGCAACAATAAGTGGAGCACAAACAGCTTATAGAGTATTAAAGAAAAAAGGTAAAATAGATGAGACATATAAATTTATAGCTTTTGGAGGAGATGGAGGAACTTATGATATAGGATTCCAATCATTATCAGGAGCTATGGAGAGAGGACATGACATGGTTTATGTATGTTATGATAATGAAGCATACATGAATACAGGTATTCAAAGATCATCAGCAACACCAGTAGGAGCAGATACAACAACAACTCCAATAGGAAAAGAAAGTGCAGGAAAACCACAAGGAAGAAAAGATTTAACTGATGTAATAGCAGCTCATAATGTACCATATGTTGCACAAACAACATTTATAGGAAACTTTAAAGACTTACATGAGAAAGCAGAAAGAGCTATCTATACAGAGGGAGCAGCATTCTTAAACGTATTAGCACCATGTCCAAGAGGATGGAGATACGAAAGTGAAGATTTAATGGAAATATGTAAATTAGCAGTAGAAACTTGTTACTGGCCATTATTTGAAGTAATAAATGGAGAATGGAAGTTAAATTACAGACCTAAGAAAAAATTACCAATAGAAGAGTTCTTGAAAAAACAAGGAAGATTTAAACATTTATTCAAACCAGAAAATAGACACATCATAGATAGAATCCAAGCAAATGTAGATTTGAGATGGGAAAGACTATTAAAGAGATGTGGAGAAGAGCTAGATAAATAGTTTAAATTAAAGAGGGGAAAAAATTGTACTACACCCAAAATCTTAGACATCTAAGATGGAGGGTGTAGTTTTTTTATGGCTAAATTAGCAAAAGAACAAAAAATTGAAATTTATGAGAAAAGGTTAAATGTGTAAACTAGAAAATCATCAACTAATGAAGAAAAAATTAAAGGATTATAAAAAGGAATTGTGTATTTGAAGGCCGAAAAGGATAAAAATAAAATTAAAAGGATTAACACCTGCAAAATATAGGAGTCAATTCTTATTAATCAATAATTAAATAATAGTGTCTAAGAAAGAGGGATCATTACAGTTTTTAAAATTGTAGAAAAATTTGTAAATTTTTCTTGAGAAGAAGATATTAATTTAGAAAAAATTGTTGAGAAGAAAAAAGAGAGGCTTATAACCTCTCTTTGAAATTTTTAATTTATTAGTAGTTTTTAGGCTCAATCATAAAGTATCCACCAGGATGCTTACATACAGGACATTCCTTAGGAGCTTTTTTACCATAGTGAATATGTCCACAGTTCATACATTCCCAAGCTACTTCTTCTTCTCTTTCAAATACCATATCTTTTTTGATATTTTCAAGTAGTTTTCTATATCTTTCTTCATGTCTTTTTTCTATTTTAGCCACTCCTTCCATAGTTCTAGCTATATCAAGGAATCCCTCTTCTCTTGCTTCTTCAGCAAATTTAGCATACATATCAGTCCACTCGTAATTTTCTCCTTGAGCAGCATCTAAAAGGTTATCTATTGTAGAAGGAACACTTCCTCCCTTTAATAATTTAAACCAAAGTTTAGCATGCTCTTTTTCGTTGTTAGCAGTTTCTTCAAATATTTTTGCTATTTGCTCATATCCATCTTTTTTAGCTTTAGATGCATAATAAGTGTATTTATTTCTAGCTTCTGACTCACCAGCAAATGCTGTCATAAGATTTTTTTCAGTTTTACTTCCTTTTAATTCCATAATAACCTCCTTAAACTTATACAATTATTTTGAATTGTAATCCTTACAATTATGATATCACTTTTTTATCTAAAAGTCAAATTTTTTTAAAATAAAAAAGAACACTTATAAAATTAAATATATAATAAAAAAGAGAAAGAGATTTATTTTCTCTTTCCCTTATAAAGTTTACTATATAAACTCCATCTATCGTGGAACCACATCCACTGTTCTGGATGTTTTCTGATAACTTCTTCCATATTCTTAATCAATCTTTGAGTATTATTTAATACATCCTCTTTAAAATTGCCTGTCTTAACCATTTCAAATTTTTCAACAACAGAAGTACAACTGTTATCAGAATTAAAATAGTTATATCCCCAGATTAGAGGAATATCAAATTTTAGTGCAAGTGATATAGCACCAGTTGGAGCTTTTGCTTCCATTCCAAAGAAATTGACTAATGCTCCCTTATCTCTATGATCACTAAAGAGAGCAAAAATTTCTTTATTATTTAGACGCTTAATTAGTTCTTTGCTTGTAGATTTACTTTTAGGAAATACAGTTAAATTTAAATCATTTTTTCTACTCTCATTGATAAATTTGTTTAAGTATGGATTTCTTTGCTCTTTAGCTACAGTAACTACATTGTAACCTTCAGCAGCTTTAATAATAGCTTCCATATTTCCCATATGCATAAGTGCAGCTATTACCCCTTTATTTTGATTATAAGCTTCATCTACAACTTCTCTATTTATAACAAAAACTTTTTTTGGATCTTTCAAATAGGTATTAAACCAAAGAGTACACAAAAAAGCTTTTATCATAATTTTGAAAGACTCTATTGCTATATGCTCAATTTCTTGAGTGTCTTTTTCAGGAAAAGCCATTTTAAGGTTTGCAAGAGCAATTAATCTTCTTTTTTTTATAAGTTTGTACATAAGTATTCCTAAAAGATCTCCAAACTTAAATCTCATCTTTTCTGGAAATAAAAGTAATAACTTGTAAAAAAATATAATAATAATAAATTGTATTTTATAAGAAAAATTTTTCATTCTGAACTCCCTAATTAAATTTTAGCAATATTATTATAACATAAAATATAAAAAAATAACATATATAATTAAAAAATAGGAGTTTATTAAATTGCTTACTAGCTAACTATGTGGTATAATTTTTTAGTAAAGTAAAATTTTATAATAGAGGTGAATTAAATTTATGGTAATAGGAATAATAGGAGCAATGAATGAAGAGATTATAGAATTAAAAGCTATAATGACAGAGATAGTAGAAGAAAAATTAGGAGGATTACTTTTTTTTAAAGGAAAATTAAAAGATAAAAATGTAGTACTTGTAGAGGGGGGAATAGGAAAAGTAAACGGAGCTATATGTGCTACACTTATGAAAAATCATTTTAATGTAGATAGACTTTTGTTTACTGGAGTAGCAGGAGGAGTAAATCCAGATATCAATATAGGAGATATAGTTATAGGAACAGACTTGGTAGAACATGATTTTGATTGCAGTGCTTTTGGATATGAGTTAGGGAAAATACCAAGAATGGATGAGTATCAGTTTAAAGCTGATGAAAATTTGAGAAAGATAGCTATGGAAGTAGCTATTGAAGCTTTTGGAAAAGAGAGAGTTTGGGAGGGAAGAATAGTAAGTGGAGATCAGTTTGTAGCTTCTCCAGAAAAAATAAAATGGTTGAGAGAAACATTCAATGGATATTGTACAGAGATGGAAGGAGCAGCAGTAGCTCATGTATGTCATATATTTGAATTACCATTCTTAGTAATAAGAGCTATTTCAGATAAGGCAGATGATGATGCTAAAATGGATTATCCAGAATTTGTAAAATTAGCAGCTAAAAATTCTAAAACAATAATAGAGGGAATTTTAGAAAGAATATAGGTGAGAAGATGGAGATAGAGAAATTATTAGATGAGTTATACTCTTACTCTATGCATGGGATAAAATTAGGGCTTGAAAATATAAAAACTCTTTGTAGAGAGCTAGGAGAGCCACAAAAAAATTATAAAGTAATTCATATAGCTGGAACAAATGGAAAAGGTTCAACCTCTACTACAATAGAAACAATATTATTAGAAGCAGGTTATAAGGTAGGAAAATATACTTCTCCACATATTTTAAAATTTAATGAGAGAATAAGAGCTAATGGACAGGATATAAGTGATGAGGAGATAGTAAAATATTATCAAATAGTTAAGGAAGTTATAGCTAAAACAGGAATAAGACCTACATTTTTTGAGGTAACAACAGCTATGATGTTTAAATATTTTTCAGACTTAGGATTGGATTATGTAGTATTGGAAACTGGTATGGGTGGAAGATTTGATGCTACTAACGTATGTGAAGCTGAGCTTTGTGTAATTACTAATGTTAGTTTAGACCATACAAAGTATTTAGGAGATACTATTTATAAAATAGCTAAGGAAAAAGCTGGAATTATAAAAAATACTTCAAGAGTAGTAGTAGCAGATAGTAACCCAGAATTTTTAAAAGCTATCTCTGAAGAAAAAGCTGAGATTATAAATGTTTTAGAAAAATATAAAAATACAACTATGGAGTTGGATTTTGAAAAATTTATAACTAAGATAGATTTAGGAGCTGAAAAATATAATTTTTCCCTTTTTGGAAACTATCAGTTTAAAAATTTCTTAACAGCTTATGAAGTAGCTATTCAATTGGGTATAGATAAGGAGATAATAAAAAGAGCTAGTAAGAAGGTTGTATGGCAATGTAGATTTGAAAGATATTGTCAAAATCCATTAGTAGTATTAGATGGAGCTCATAATGAAGATGGAATGAGAGAGCTTTGCAAAATTATAGAACAAGGGTACAAAAGTGAAGAGGTAGTAATCATTACATCTATACTAAAGGATAAAGATGTAAAACATATGTTAGGTTTAATGAGAAAAATAGCAGATAATATTATTTTTACTTCTCTTGAAGAAAATCCAAGAGGAACTAATGGAGAAAAGATCTTTGAACAATTAGAGGATAAAAAAGGTTGTATAGTAGAAAACAATATGAAGAAAGCTTATGAATTAGCTAAAAGTTATAATAAAAAAATTATAGTAGTCTGTGGGTCTTTTTATACTTTAAGTAAATTTAAAGAGGAGATAGATGGCTAAAAAAAATAATGGGATAAAATATATAATATATTTGATAGCTTTGGGGATATTTGGTTATTATGAATATGGATTATATCAAAAATACTCTCAAGAAAAAAATATTAGGGATAAAATAAGAGAAGAGAAAACTAATGAGATAAAAAGAGCTTTTCTTTTAAGAAAAGAGGATTTTTATTTAGATAGAGATTACGAAAAAAAATTAGAAAATCTTAAAAAGCAAGAGTTGTTAGAGGAAAACTCCTTAGAGGAAGGGGGAAATAATGAATACAGTAGCAATAACTAGAGAAAAAGTGACTATTAGGGATTTAAAAGAGCATTTGGATTTGGATATAATAAATGAAGGAGATTTAGAATTTCAGGTAAAATATCCAAGTATATATCAGATAGGGTATGAGTTAATAGGTTTTTTTGAAGTTGATGAAGAATTGAATAATTATATTCATATCTATGGAAGAAAAGAAGCAAGATATCTTTCTAAATTTTCACAAGAAGAGAGAAAAAAAATATTTGATGAGTATTTTAAATATAATTTTCCAGCGTTGATAGCAACAAATGAGAGTATAATTTTTCCAGAGATGATAGAGAGTGCAAAGGAAAATAATAAAACTCTGTTAAAAAGCCATAGAAGAACGTCTGCAACAATAAGGGAAGCAAAGTTTTTCCTTTCTAAGAGATTAGGAGAGGAACAGATGGTAGATGGTTATATATTCTTAGATGTAATGGGAATAGGAGTATTACTAACTGGATATGAAGATGCAAAATTAGGAGTAACTATTGAACTTTTAGAAAGAGGTCATCGTCTAATAACTGATAACCATCTTATGATGAAAAGAGTGGCAGAAAATGATTTAGAGGGATATAATAGAGTAGATAAAACTATAATGGATAGTCATTTTTTCTTGGATAACTTAAAAGATGGAAGTAAGATAGATGTAACTACTCTCTTTGGAATAAAAGCTACAAGAAAAATGAAAAGAATAGATTTTTTAATTGTTCTTGAGGAGTGGAATGAGAAAAAATTCTATGACAGATTGGGATTAGATGAGGTATATGAAGAATTTTTAGGTGGGAAAATACCGAAGCTTACTATACCAGTAAGAAGAGGAAGAAATCTAGCAATAATAATAGAAACAGCAGCTCTAAATTATAGATTGAAAATGATGGGAGTAAACTCTGCTGAATATTTTATGAGAGAATCTCAAAAGTTAATAAAATCTAATAAGAAAAAGCAAGGTGATAAATGTATGAACAATGGAAAAGTACTTACAGTAAAACAATTAAAAAATCAATTTAATTTAAAAGTTCTTTTAGGAGAAGAGAATCTTGATGATACTGTAATAGAAACGACGAGTATACATAGACCTTCCCTTGCTTTAGCTGGATATGTAGAAAATTATAAAGATGCTGCTTACAATGGAGTACAAATTTTTTCTAAAGCAGAATTTAAATTTTTAAGTACATTACCAGAAGAGGTAAGAATAAAAAACTTAGAAAATTATCTTCAATTTAAACTGCCAGTATTGGTTTTAACAGCAGATGTGGAAGTGCCTGAGTATTTTTATAATATGGTAAAAGAAAGAAATATGATATTGTGTAGAAGTTCATATAAAAAAGCATCTCAAATGATAGCAAATTTTAATAGTTATTTGGAAACACATTTTACCCCAAATATTTCAGTACATGGAGTATTTTTAGAGCTATATGGTTTTGGAGTATTATTAAGTGGAAAAAGTGGAGTAGGGAAAAGTGAAACAGCTCTTGAACTAATTCATAGAGGTCATAGGTTAATAGCAGATGATTTAGTAAAATTTGTAAAAGATACAGGTGGAGATATAGTTGGAAGTGCTGCAAATCTACCATATTTTATGGAGATAAGAGGATTGGGAATAATAGATATCAAAACTCTATATGGACTTGGTGCTGTAAGAATAAACAAAAAACTTGATATTGTAATTGAACTAAAAGAACAAGAGAGTGAAAATGATTATTTAACAGCAGTGGACTATCAAAATGGTGTAACAGAAATACTAGGAAATAATATTCCTAAGATGACTCTTTATATATCTTCAGGAAGAAATGCTGCAGCTATGGTAGAGATAGCTGTAATGAATCTTATGGCTACTAAACTTGGTCATGATCCAGAAAAATTATATAGAGAAGGTTTGAAAAGAATGACAGAGGAAGAGAGAAAAGTTTTAGGAGTGGAGGGTGAAATTTGAATACATTTTTAGAAATAAGAGACAAAATATTTTCAGAGGATAATATTGTAGTAATCTCTCATGTTAATCCAGATGGAGATGCTATTGGTTCAGGATTAGCTTTAACTCTAGGACTAAAGAAAATAGGAAAAAATGTAAGATTTATATTACAAGATAAATATCCTGATAGTGTAAAATTTTTAAATGAGATAAATATTGTAGAACAATATAACGAAAATAATGAATATAAATTTGATTTGGCTATCTGTGTAGATGGGGCAACTGATGATAGACTTGGAAAAGCTAAAGAGTTGTTAAAAAATAGATTTGTAATAAATATAGACCATCATATTAGTAATACATTATATGGGAAATTAAATTATGTAGAAGAGATTTCATCAACAAGTGAGCTAATATATAAATTTTTAAAATTTTGTGAAATAGATATAGATATAAATATGGCTGAAGCTCTATATACAGGACTTGTAAATGATACTGGAAATTTTTCTCATGACAATGTAACAGAAAAAACTTTTGAGATGGCAGCAGAGTTAAAAAGAATAGGTGCAAGTAACTCTAAAGTAGTTAGAGAATTTTTCAATACAAAATCTTTACCAGCTATAAAGCTTTTAGGGATAGCTATGTATGAGATGGAGTATAATGAAAATAAAAAATTAGCTTATTATTTTATGTCTAAAGAGACTCTAGATAAATATAATGGGAGAAAAGAGGATACTGAAGGAATAGTAGAAAAATTAATCTCCTTCAAAGAGGCTGAGGTTTCACTTTTTTTAAGAGAGGATAAAATTGGAGTAATCAAAGGAAGTATGAGAAGTAAACATGATATAGATGTAAATGAGATAGCTTCAATTTTTGGTGGTGGAGGACATCGTAAAGCTGCTGGTTTTACAAGCGAGCTTTCAGCTGAAGAGATAATTAAAAAAGTACTTGAAAGATTGTAGGTGATAAGTATGAAAAAATATATGGGAATTTTTTTAGCTGCTTTATTTTTAGTGAGTTGTAGTAACAAAGAGATAAGAAGTACAGTAAAAAAAGAGGATAATATCTCTACTTTAAGAGATTATAATACTTATAAAGAGAATCTTGCTCCTAAAAGAAGAGTAGTTATAGGAAAAGTAAAAAATTATACAAGGTTTGGTACTCAAAGAACAGATAGTATAACAAAGGATATATTAATATCTGAGTTTGCTAATTCGGGAAGATTTAACGTATTAGAGAGAGAGGATTTAGATTCTGTAATGGAAGAGTTAGCTTTCTCTAACTCTTTAGGAGAAAAATCAATTTTAGCAAAACAGAAATTTTTAGATACAGATTTTGTAGTAGTAGGAAGTGTTACTAAGTATGAACTTAATACTACTGGAAGTAAATCGCTTTTTTCAAAGAGTAAAGAGCAAAGAGCTGAAGCTGTAATAGAGCTAAAAGTAATAGATGTTTTAAATGGAAAAGTTTGGACAGAAACTGGAGAGGGAAGTGCCAGTGTAAAATTTGGAACAGTATTAGGAGCAGGAACATATGGTTCTTATGGAAGCCTTGAACAAGAAGCTTTTAGAGCTGCTGTAATACAAGGAGTAGAAAAAATAGTAAAGAAAATAGATAGTATGCCTTGGACAGCTGCTGTAGTAAAAAAAGATGGAAAAAGAATAATAATTAATTCTGGTTCTGATAATAATCTAAAAATAGGAACTCAAATGAATGTTTATAAGCAAGGAAAAGCAATAGAATATAGAGGGGAAATATTAGGTTATGAAGAAAATCTAGTAGGAACTGCAATAGTAAATTCTTATATAGGAAATGAAGCTGCTTCTTTAATATATAATGGTGTAGACTTTTCAGTTCCAGCTGTGGTAAAATTAAAATAAAAAGGAGAGTATTATGGAAAAGGATTTTGATATTGTATTTGTAAAGCCTAAAAAATATGAAGATTGTAAAAAGTGTGTAGAGTATATAAAAAAAGATAAGATAGTTCATATAAATTTAATGGACTTAGATGCTAAAGAGTCTCAAAGAATATTAGATTATATCTCTGGAGCTGTATATATCAAAGAGGGAGAGATAGTAAATCCTGGAGAGAATATATTCTGTACTATACCTAAAAATAAAAATCACATACTTGATTATAAAGTAAGAAGTGAAAGTTATGATGAAGAGGAAGAGATAGTACCTATATATAGAAAATAGAAAAAATTAAAGAGTTGTTATATAGCAACTCTTACTTTTTTGAAAAATAAAAACTGTTGGAGGATAGATGTTAGAGGAATTTTTAAGTAATGTAGATATTGGAACTTTTATATTTTTAGGAATAGCTTGTTTTATAGCAGCATTTATAGATGCAGTTGCTGGTGGAGGAGGACTTATCACTGTACCTGCTTATTTAGCTTCTGGAATACCACCTCATATAGCTCTAGGGACTAATAAGATATCTTCAAGTATAGGAACAGTGGCAAGTGCTTTAAAATTTGCTACTTCTGGAAAAGTCAATTGGGAACTTTCAAAAAAAATAATGCCATTTTCTTTAGTTGGAGCTTTATTGGGAGTGAAGACAGTAGTATTAATAGATTCGAAATATCTTTACCCTATAGCGATAGTATTATTACTTTTAGTTTTAATCTATACTTTGGTTAATAAAAAAATGGGAGAAGAGAATAATTTCCAAGGATTAAATAAAGGAAATGTTAATGCTGGAAGAGTGATGGGACTTATAATGGGATTTTATGATGGATTTTTTGGTCCAGGAACAGGTTCTTTTTTAATTTTTGCTCTTATTAGAATTTTTAAACTAGATTTTACTAATGCCAGTGGAAATGCAAAGATTTTAAACCTTACAAGTAACCTTGCTAGTATGTTCTTATTTATTTTCCTTGGAAAAGTTAATTTTTTCTATTCAGTTCCAATTGGAATAATTATGATATTTGGAGCTACTTTGGGAGCTAAGACAGCTGTTACAAAGGGAACTAAATTTATAAAACCAATGTTTTTAATTGTAACTTCAATAGTTTTAGTGAAAATGATAGCTGAATCTATGTTTGGAATAGATGTAGGTGGATTGATAAAAGAGTTTTTCTTAACTTTACTGTAACTATTCAGATACTTTAGATTTAAAAAAAGAAAACTAAGAATTGTTCCATATTTTAAGAAGTTGATTAACTACGAGCTTATCTCACTAAAAATGTAAGGGTTAAGTCTTCGACTTATTTCATTTTTTAGTGTTCGATTTCGCTGAGTTAATCTAACTTCTCTTCATAAATTACACAATTCTTTGAGTTTTTTAGTTAATATTATTTGAATAATTATTAAATTGTTTTATTTTTAGATTTTAATTTAAAATTTTCTTATAGTTCCCAGTATAGTTTTTCACATTGTATTTCATATCCAGTATAGTAATTTAAGTGAATAGCTCCTAATTTTGTATAGAGATTTTTAGCTCTATCATTTCCACACATTACAGAAACACTGATACCTTTGTATCCTTTTTCTCTAGCATAATCTTTTAGTTGATTTATTATTTTTGTTCCTATTCCCTTTCCCTTATATTCATCTTTCATATGTAAAGAATCTAAGTAAAGAGTAGACTCCATATTTTTATCTGGAGTAAACGCACCAAATCCTAAAAAAATATCTCCTTCAAAAGCTCCAAAAATACCATTGTTATCCTTTGTTATATAATTTTTCCAAATAGGATTGAATTTTTCTACAGTAATAGTATCTAAAATTTTAGCTGGAATTATTCCATTGTATGTAGCTCTCCAGCTCTTAACATAAAGCTTAGCCATCTCATCTATATCTTTTTCTATTAATAATCTAATCTCCATTTTTACCTCTTATTAAAAATTAAATTTTCAATTAAATAAGCCATTCCACCCTCATCGTTAGATTTAGATATGAAAGAGCAAACTTTCTTGATATCTTCATTGGCATTTTCAACACAAGCAGCAAGTCCAGCAGCCTTTAACATAGGTAAATCATTATATGAATCTCCCACAGCAATACTCTCTTCTATTTTCATACCAAGAGTTTCTACTAAATTTTTTAGAGCCACACCTTTATCTACCCCAAGTTTTGTAACCTCTAAGAAAAAAGGTTTAGAGATAGCTATACTATATTTATCCCCATACTTTTCTTTTAATTTTTTCTCTACCTCTTTTAAATAACTTGGTTCTTCTAATATCATACATTTTACTGCTGGTTTATTTACAGCCTCTTTAAAATTTTTAACAATTTTGTGAGGCATTTTTGTAAGAGTAACCTCTACATCTATATATTCACTCTCTGTTTCAGAAATAATTTCATCATCAACATATGTGAGAATATGGCAACTGTTTTCCTTAGCAAAGTCATACATCAAATGTAAATCCTCTTTTGTAAGACTCTCTTCAAAAATATGCTCTCCACTTTTACAATTTGTAATGATAGAACCATTGAAAGACAGAATAAAACTTCCATATTTTTCAAGCTCTAACTCTTTAGCTAAATCATACATAGCAAAAGTAGGTCTACCAGAAGCAAGAACAAATTTTATTCCAGCCTCTTGAGCTTTCATTATAGCTTCTTTATCAATTTGAGAGATTTTTTTCTCTGAATTTAAAAGAGTATCATCTAAATCTGTAAAAATAATTTTATAAGACAAAGTACCACCTCAATTTTTTATTTTTATTATAACATATTAGTAATTTTTTTTCTATTTGAAGAATGGAGAATAAATGGTATAATATAGAGTAAAGTCTGCACACTAACTGAATAAATGGAGGGGTAATATGTTATTTGAAGAACTTTTAACATTATCAAGGGAACAAAGAGCATCAGATATACACCTAGTATATGGAGAATTACCAACATTTAGAGTAAATGGCGAGCTTATTAAGATAGGAGATGAGCTTGTAAATAAAAGATTTCTATCTCTCATTGTAGATTTGATTTTAAGTGAGAGAGAAAGAAATATTTTTTATCAAAATAGAGAGTTAGATTGTAGTTTTGAAGATTCTAACAATTTAAGGTACAGAGGAAATTTTCATTGGGAGAGAGGTAATATTGGAATATCAATAAGGCTCATTGAAAATAGTATAAAATCTATGGAAGAGTTAGGATTACCTAAAATATTAAAAAAATTGATAGAGAGTAAAAAGGGACTTATTTTAATAACAGGACCTAGTGGAAGTGGTAAAAGCACAACATTAGCTTCTATGGTAGAGGAGCTAAACAGTACTAAAAATCTCAATATCATTACATTGGAAGACCCTATTGAATATCTTTTTAAGAGTAAAAAATCTCTTATTAGACAGAGGGAGATTGGAAGAGATACCCACTCTTTTGCTCAAGGACTAAAAAGTGTATTGAGGCAGGATCCTGATGTGATAATGGTAGGTGAGCTAAGAGATAGGGAGAGTATAGCAGCAGCTCTTACAGCTAGTGAAACAGGACATTTAGTGTTAGGAACATTGCATACAAATAGTGCTAGTGAAACTATAAGTAGGATTGTAGATGTTTTTCCTGCTGAAGAGCAAAATGAGATAAGAGTAAAACTAGCTACTACATTAAAGGGAATAGTTAGTCAAAGGTTAGTAAGAACTAAAAATGGAAGAAGAGGGGCTTATGAGATATTGTTATCTATTCCAGCAGTATCAAATTTAATTTTAGGAAATAAGCTCAATCAAATAGATAGTGTGATAGAGAGTAATAAAAAAATGGGAATGATTTTAATGAGAAATTATTTAGAGGATTTATATTCTCAAAATATAATTTCTAAGGAAGAGTATATAGATAATTTAAGGTAGTTGGAGGAGAAAGTGATAATCAATTCAAATTTTCAAATGAATCATAGAAGTATAGAGGAATTTGCAAGGGTAATGGTTCCTGAGGCTTTGGATAAAAATTTAGATATAGAGATAGAGAGAGAAAGCAGAGATATAGTAGTTAGATTAGAGATAGATGGAAGAGTAGAATTCTTTAGATATCCAGACCAAAATGGAAAATTTGAAGACCAAGAGATAACAATGACAAAGATACTTATGTTAAAATTCTTTGGTAAAAAATACTCTTGGGGTGGACTAATGGGAGTAAGGCCTACTAAGGTAGTGAGAAGACTTTTAGCATTAGGTTATGGATATGAAGAGATAAAAAAAATAATGGAAGAGTTTTTGTTAGTAAGTAGAGAAAAGATAGAATTACTTATTGAGGTAGTAAAAAAAGAGTTAGAGTTTTTAGATAGAAAACATATTAATCTATATATTGGAATCCCATTTTGTCCAACAAAGTGTAAGTACTGCTCTTTTGCTTCATATGAGATAGGAAGTGGAGTTGGAAGATATTATAATGACTTTGTAAAGACTCTTCTTGATGAGATAGAGGTTACAGGAAAGTTTTTAAGAGAGGAAAACTTTAAAATCTCTTCTCTATATATCGGTGGAGGAACTCCAAGTACTCTTACTGAAAAAGATTTAGAAGATGTATTGAAAGCTGTAAATACTCATATAGATATGAGTGATGTAAGAGAGTTTACATTTGAAGCTGGAAGAGAGGACACTCTAACTGATGAAAAATTAGAGATAGCTAAAAAATATGGAGTGGATAGAATAAGTCTAAATCCTCAAACATTTAAAGTAGAAACTCTTAAAAAAGTAAATAGAAAATTTGATAGAGAAAATTTTGAAAAATATTTTAGAAAAGCTAAAGAGTTAGGTTTTATTGTAAATATGGATATTATTGTAGGACTTCCTGATGAAACAACTGAAGACATACTATATACTCTTGGAGAATTGGAAAAATTTGATATAGAGAACTTGACAATTCATACTCTTGCTTTCAAAAGAGCTTCAAATCTATTTAAAGAGAGTCAAGATAGAGTGGAGTTAGATGGAAAAACTATCACAGAGGCAATAAAGAGATTGGTAGAGAAAAAAGATATACACCCTTACTATATGTACAGACAGAAAAATATTATGGAGTGGGGAGAGAATATTGGGTACTCAAAACTTGGTTGTGAATCAGTTTTTAATATAGAGATGATAGAGGAAAATCAATCTACTATGGGACTAGGTGGTGGAGCTATCACTAAGATTGTAATACCTGAAAATGAGTATAGAGATTATATTGAAAGATATGTAAATCCTAAAGACCCAGCTCTATATATTAGAGAGATGAGTGAGAGAATGGAAGCTAAGAAAGAACTATTTTTAAAATTAAAAAAATAAGGTGGGTTTTATGAAAAAGTTTTTAAGTATTTTATTTGCTATTCTTTTAAATTTTGGAATAGCTTATGGAAATCCTTTTGAAAATAATGAGAGTTTTGATATAATAATGAGTGATAATGTTTTAGATGAAAATAGTAAGTATTTGGATATAAATACTGCCTCTAAAGAGGAGATGTCTAATTTTGGAGTAACAACAAGGTTAGCTGGACTTATTGTGGAGTATAGAGAGCAGACAGGTGGATTTAAAAATCTAAATGAGTTGAAAAGAATAAAAGGAATAGGACAAGCTACCTTTGATAAGCTAAGAAAAAAACTTATGATAAAGACTCAGATAGAGAAAAAACCTCTATATATAAACGAAGCTAATGATACTCTTTTAGAGTACTATGGGTTTGATAAAAAAGAGATAAAAGATATTAGAAAATACCTAAATAAAAATGGTAGAATCAATAGTAATTTAGACTTGATGAAAGTATTGAGTGAAAAAAATTATAGAAAGTATAAATCAATTATTAAATATGATAAATTTTAGAAAGAGAGTGATACAAGAATGGGAAAACTAATAAGAGGAGTAAGTAAAAATGCTAGATTTTTTGTTGTAGATACAACAGATATAGTTCAAGAGGCACAAAATATTCATAAGTGTAGTCCAACAGCTATTGATGCCTTTGGAAGATTACTTACAGCAGGGGTAATAATGGGAAGTACATTAAAAGGAAATGATGTACTAACTCTTAGAACAGATACAAATGGATTATTAAATAATATGGTAGTAACTGCAGATGCCAATGGAGGAGTGAAAGGGTATCTATCAAATCCAACTGCTGATGTCCCTTTAAAAGATAATGGGAAATCAGATGTAGGAGGATTAGTAGGACAAGGAATACTTAAAATAATCAAAGATATGGGACTAAAAGAGCCATATGTAGGATTATCAGAGATAAATTCTGGAGAGATAGCTCAAGATTTAGCTTATTACTTTTATAACTCTGAACAAACTCCAACTGTAATAGCATTGGGAGTAAAGTTAAAAAATGAAAATACAGTAGAGTATGCTGGTGGATATATGATTCAACTTCTTCCAGGAGCAGAAGATGAATTTATAACAGCTTTAGAGCAAAAAATAGGAGCTATTAGACCTATGACAGAACTTATGGCTGGTGGAATGGATATAAAGAGAATAGCAAAGCTTTTATATGAGGATATGAGCGATGAAACTTATGAAAGATTAGTAGAGCCATATGAAATATTAGAAGAAAAAGATGTAAAATATAGTTGTAATTGCTCAAGTGATAAATTTTATAGAGGACTTATAACTTTAGGAAAAGAGCAATTAAAAGATATATTTAGCAAAGAGAAAGAGTTAGAAGCAGAGTGCCACTTCTGTGGAAAAAAATATAAATTTAAAGAGGAAGATTTTTCAGAAATTTTAAAATAATTATTTATCTTTTTTTGAAGAGAAAACAAAGAATTGTTCCAGACTACAAGAAGTTGATTAACTATGGCTTACTTCACTAAAAATACAAGGGTTAAGTCTTTGACTTATTGTGTTTTTTAGCGTTCAGCTTAGCTGAGTTAATCTAACTTCTCTCCGTAATTTCCACAATTCTTTGAGTTTTCTCTCATTAAGATATGTAAGCTAAATAATTATTTAATATTATTTATTGGAGAGAAAGAGGATGAAATTTAACTATATAGATGTAGAGAATTGGAAGAGAAAAGCTCACTATAGACACTATTTAGATGATATTCCTTGTACTTATAGTATGACAACTAAATTAGATGTTACTAAGATAGTGACAGAGCAAAAAAAGATATATCCAACTATGCTTTACCATATAACAAAAATAGTAAATAGATATGAAGAGTTTAGAACTGTATTAGATAGCGAGGGAAAAGTAGGATATTTTGATGAGATGTTACCTTGCTATACAGTTTTTTATAAAGAGAGTGAAACTTTTTCAAATATTTGGACTGAATACTCAGAAGATTATGAGGTATTTTGTAAAAATTATAGAGATGATATTGAAAAATATGGGAAAAATTTGGAGATGGAAGGGAAGCCGAATACTCCTATAAACAGTTTTCCCATTTCAATGATACCTTGGGAAAGTTTTGAGGGCTTTAATCTCAATTTACAAAAGGGATATGGATATTTACTTCCAATTTTTACTCTTGGAAAATATTTTAAAGATGGAGAAAAATATTTAATGCCAATATCTATACAGGTACATCATTCTGTTTGTGATGGATTTCATCTTTGTAGATTTTTAGACAGTTTAAGAAAATCATTAGGAGAGTAGTATGAAGTTGATAGATTCGCATGCTCACTTAGATAATGAACAATTTGATGAGGATAGAGCAGAGGTTTTAGAGAGAATAAAGGAGAATTTAGAGTTTGCTGTAAATATTGGATATGATATAGAGAGTAGTAGAAGAAGTGTAAAATATGCCAATGAGAATGATTTTATATATGCAGTAGTTGGAGTACACCCTATTGATATAGAGGGGTATTCTGATGAGGTAGAAAAAGAGTTAGAAGAGTTGGCTCGTGATAAAAAAGTTTTAGCAATAGGAGAGATAGGACTGGATTATCACTGGATGACTCAACCTAAAGAGGTACAACAAAAGTTTTTTAGAAGACAGATGGAATTAGCTAGACGTGTAGGAAAACCTGTTGTAATACATTCTAGAGATGCTATGGAAGATACTTTAACTATTTTAAAAGAGTTTCCAGATGTGGGAGGAATATTCCACTGCTATCCTGGTTCAGTAGAATCTGCTAAAGAGGTAGTAGATAGATATTATCTTGGAATAGGTGGAGTACTTACTTTTAAAAATGCTAAAACTTTAGTTAAAGTTGTAGAAAATATTTCACTAGATAAATTGATACTAGAAACTGATTGTCCATATATGGCTCCTACTCCTCATAGAGGAAAGAGAAATGAACCTATATATGTTCAATATGTAGCTGAAAAAATTGCACAGATAAAGGGAATTTCTGTAGAAGAGGTAGCTAAAGCTACTAATGAAAATACTAAAAAAGCTTATAAGATGATATAAGGGGAAAAAATGATAATTTGTCCTGTTTGCAAAAAAGATTTAATTAGAAATGAAAAAACTTATAGATGTGAAAATAACCACTCTTTTGATATGGGAAAACAAGGGTATTTAAACCTATTGCTTTCTAATCAAAAACATAGTAAAACTCCTGGAGATGACAAGGAGATGGTGCTAAGTAGAAAGAGATTTTTAGAAAAAGATTATTACAAAATAATATCTGATAGAGTAAACTCTCTTATCCTTGAAAATCTAGGAGATAAAAAGAGTGTGAATATTTTAGATATTGGTTGTGGAGAAGGGTATTATACAGGGAATATTAAAAAGTTTTTAGAAAGTCTAGGAGTAGAGAGTAATATAATAGGGATAGATATCTCTAAGGAAGCTATTATAAGTGCAGCTAAAACATATAAAAATATAGATTGGTTAGTGGCTAGTGCTATGAATATTCCATTGGCTGATGAGAGTATGGACTTTGTAATCTGTATGTTTGCTAAAATTGTTCCAGAAGAGAAGATGAGAGTTTTAAAAAATGGTGGAAAGTTGATAGTAGTTTCTACTGGAGAAAAACACTTAATAGAATTAAAAGAGGTAGTCTATGAAAATGTGAGAACTGAGTTTTACTCTCCAGTTGAAGATTTAAAAATATTTAAACATTGTAAAACTGTCAACTGTACAGGAAAATCTTTTATTACTGAAAATGAGAGTATAAGAAATCTTTTTGATATGACACCATATAAGTGGAGAAGTCCAAAAGATGGAGTAGAGAGATTGTTCTCTTTAGATAGCTTAGAGATTACTATTGATGTAAATATTGATGTATTTGAAAAGGTATAAGATGATATTAGGTATAGGAAATGATATTGTAGAGATAGCTAGAATAGAGAAGGCTATACAAAATGAGAGTTTTAAAAAAAGAGTGTATACACTGGCTGAGATAGAGCTTATAGAAAAAAAAGGAGCTGGGAAAACTGCTAGTTATGCAGGAAGATTTTCAGCTAAGGAAGCTATATCAAAGGCTATGGGTACTGGTGTAAGAGGATTTAATCTCATAGATATAGAGATATTAAATGATGATATGGGAAAACCTTTAGTAGTATTTAAAAATGATTTGAAAGATAAAATGAAAGGTAAAAGAGTGGAGTTATCTATCTCTCATTCAAGAGAGTATGCTACTGCTGTGGCAATTATTTTAAGAGAGGAGTAATTATGGTAGATAAGGAGTTTTACAAAGAACTAGAAGAGTTTATTGAAAACCTTAGAGATAAAAAAGATGATGTAAAGATACTTAATTTTGTAATAGAAAAAATTGAATCTATCCCTAAAGAAGTCCAAAAATTCATAGCTGATAAGACAGGACTTATGGAGATTTCCATTGAAAATACTATAAATTTTTATCCTAAATTTAGAAACAGAGTAAGTAATGTAAAAGAGGTTGCTGTCTGTACTGGTATGAGCTGTGGACCAGCAGGTGGACAAGAGATATACAATGAGCTTGTAAAAATATTAGAAATAGATAGCAATGGACTTTCTAAAGATAGAAAGATTATGCTTTCAAATAAAAGATGTTTTGGAAGATGTGCAAAGGGACCAAATGTTTCTATTGATGGAGAGATTTATAGCTTGATGAGTTTACAAGATGTAAAAAGAAAATTAGGATTATAGGAGGGTATTTTGGATATACTAGATATAAAGAGAGAGTTTTCTGAATACAAAAAAAAGATAGAAGATATTAGGGGGTCTCTTTGACTTAGAAAAAAGAGAAAATAAGATAGCAGAGCTTGAGAAAAAAACTATGGAGGATAACTTCTGGAGTGATAAAAGAACAAGTTCAGCTATAATAAAAGAGATGAATGGGGAGAAGGAGCTAGTAGCTGAGTTTAAAAACTTGGTGGCAGAGCTTGAAAATGAAGAGGTACTAATAGAGTTTGTAGAACAAGGAGAAACTGATTTCCAAGAGGAACTAGAAGAGAAACATCTTATCTTAGGAAAAAATGTAGAACATTTTGATACTAGACTTCTATTAGATGGAGAGTATGACTCAAATAATGCAATAGTTACTATACATTCTGGAGCTGGAGGAACAGAGGCTTGTGATTGGGCTGATATGCTATATAGAATGTATTCAAGATGGTGTAGTGATAAAAAGTATAAGATTAGTGAGATGGATTTTATGCCTGGGGATAGCGTAGGGATAAAATCAATAACTTTTATGGTAGAGGGAATGAATGCCTTTGGATATCTAAAGAGTGAAAAGGGAGTACATAGACTTGTAAGAATATCTCCTTTTGATGCTAATAAGAAAAGACATACTTCCTTTGCTTCAGTTGAGGTAGTACCAGAGGTAGATGATAGTATTGAGGTAAATATCGACCCATCAGATATTAGAATAGATACATATAGAGCTAGTGGAGCAGGGGGACAACACGTAAATATGACTGATTCAGCTGTCAGAATCACACATTTCCCAACAGGCATAGTTGTTACTTGTCAAAGAGAGAGATCTCAATTAAGTAATAGAGAAACTGCTATGAAACTTTTAAAATCTAAACTAATAGAGTTAGAGATGAAGAAGAAAGAGGAAGAGCTTAAAAAGTTACAAGGAGAGCAAAGTGATATAGGTTGGGGAAACCAAATACGTTCATATGTATTCCAGCCTTATACATTAGTAAAAGACCACAGAACAAATTGTGAATCTGGAAATATTAAAGCTGTAATGGACGGAGATATTGATATTTTTATTAATGGATATTTAAGATGGAATAAAAATAGATGATTTTAAATTGTTTATATAGAAAACTCAAAGAATTGTGGAAATTACGGAGAGAAGTTAGATTAGCTCAGCGAAACGGAACGCTAAAAAACACAACTGTTTGAACGAAGTGAGTTTTGTGTTTTTAGTGAAGTAAGCTATAGTTAATCAACTTCTTGTAGTATGGAGCAATTCTTAGTTTTCTTTTAGTTTAAAATAATTTAAGAAATCTTTTAAATAACTCTTTAAAAAAATTAAAAATTGTGATAAAATTTAGAGAAAACTATTTATTATTTATATGGGAGAGGATACAATGGAAAAAAAAGTAAGAACAAGAATAGCTCCATCACCTACTGGAGACCCTCATGTTGGAACTGCTTATATAGCACTATTCAACTTAGCATTTGCTAATTCTAACAATGGAGAGTTTATCTTAAGAATAGAGGATACAGACCAAAATAGATATACTGAAGGTTCAGAGCAAATGATATTTGATGCTCTTCACTGGTTAGGATTAAATTATGCAGAAGGTCCAGATGTAGGAGGAGAGTATGGACCATATAGACAATCTGAAAGATTCCACCTATATGGAGACTATGCTAAAAAGCTTGTAGAGCAAGGAGGAGCTTACTATTGTTTCTGTACTCAAGATAGACTTGATAAATTAAGAGAGAGACAAAAAGCTATGGGAAAAGCTCCTGGATATGATGGACACTGTCGTTCATTAACTCCAGAAGAGATTCAAGCTAAATTAGATGCTGGAGAGCCATATGTAATAAGATTAAAGATGCCTTATGAAGGAGAAACAATTATCCACGATAGATTAAGAGGGGATATAGTATTTGAAAACAATAAAATAGATGACCAAGTATTATTAAAAGCTGATGGATTTCCTACTTACCACCTAGCAAACGTAGTAGATGACCATTTAATGGGAATAACTCACGTTATAAGAGCTGAGGAATGGATAGCTTCTACACCTAAACATATTCAATTATATAAAGCATTTGGATGGGAGCAACCAGAGTTTATCCATATGCCATTACTTAGAAATGCTGATAGAACAAAAATATCTAAGAGAAAAAATCCTGTATCATTAATATGGTATAAAGAAGAGGGATACTTAAAAGAGGGAATAGTAAACTTCTTAGGATTAATGGGATACTCATTTGGAGAAAATAAAGAGATATTCTCATTACAAGAGTTTGTTGATAACTTCAACATAGACAAAGTTTCTCTTGGAGGACCAGTATTTGACCTTGTAAAACTTGGTTGGGTAAATAATCACCATATGAGAATGAAAGATATAAATGAGTTAACAGACTTAGCTATACCTTTCTTTAGACAATTAGGATATGTAGGAGAAGAGGTATCTGAGCATGAATATAGAGCTCTTGTTAAGATAGTAGAAATCTTAAGAGAATCAGCTCAAACATTAAAAGAGATAGCTAAAGAATCTGCAGTATACTTTGAAGATACATTTGAACTTCCAGTAGTAACTGAAGATATGAATAAAAAAGAGAGAAAGAGTGTAGAAAAACTTAATGAGTCTATACTTGACCCAGTTGGAAAAGAGTCTATAAAATTATTTATGAAAAAACTTGAAGCTTGGGAAAAAGAAGATTTCACTATCGAGGAAGCTAAAGAGATGTTACACTCTACTTTAGAAGAGATAGGAGAGGGACCAGCTAAGGTTTATATGCCACTTAGAGCTGTAATAACAGGACAAGCTAGAGGTGCTGACTTATACAACGTTCTATTTATAATTGGAAAGACAAGAACATTAAATAGAATGAAAACTATGATAGAAAAATATAATGTATTATAATAAAAAATCTCCAGTGTAAAAGCTGGAGTTTTTTAAAAAATGGTTAAAAATTGGAAAAAGATATAGTATAATAAAATTGGAAAGGAAGGGAGGTAAAATGTTATTAAGGTATATAGTAGAAAATTTTAAATCCATAGGAAAAGGAATAGAGTTTACTATGTTTCCTACAAAAGATATTAAAGATAAAAAATTTATATCTACATTAAAGACAAGAAATGGGAATTGGGAAGTATTAAAAAGAGCAGCATTTTTTGGACCAAATGCTTCTGGAAAATCAAATTTTATAAAATCACTAGCTTTTGTAAAAAATTTTATATTAGAAGGACAATTAAGTGAAAAAACAATAAGAATAGAGCAATTTAAAGGAAATTTAGAAGAGTTAGATAATAAATCTGTTTTTCAGTTTATGATGTATATAGATGGAGAGGTCTATGAGTATGGATTTGTAATAGATAGAAAGCAAGTATATGAAGAGTGGCTAATGATATTAACAGAAGATGATCTAGAACCAATTTTCAAAAGAGAGACTAATAAAGATGGAGTAACTATGATAGAATTAAATGAAGGTTCTAAGAGATTTTTTAATGAAGATGAAAGTGAAGTAGCAAGAGTTTTAATAAAAGGATTTTCGGAAAAACAAAAAAATTTGTTGTATCTATCTAAATTGAATGAGAATGCTAATGATATAGGTAGTAAAATAATAGATTGGTTTAAAAGAATTCAAATAATTTTTCCAACAACTAAAGTTCAAGCATTACCTATCAGAATAAAGCAAGATAATTTATTGAGAGAATTTATTTCTAAAAAATTGGAAATTTTAGATACAGGGGTAATTAATGTAACTGTATCTGAAGAAAAAAATAACTTAGATGAGATAAAAGAAAAATTAAAACTTCCAGAAAAAATAGTCCAAGATATTGAAGATACCGAACATGGAATAGTTGTATTGAATGGAAAGTATTATATTTTTATTGAGGAAAATGGAGAGAAATCTTTTGGACAATTAAAATTCGAGCACAAATTAGAAAATAAGATAGTAGATTTTGACATTGATGATGAATCTGATGGAACACAAAGGGTAATAGATTTATTGCCAATGTTGTTTAGATTAGAAGAGAAAAAAAATTCAATGTATTTTATAGATGAATTAGATAGAAGTTTACATACAAAAATTTCTAAATATTTAATACAATATTTTTTAGAAGCAAATGAAGGATTTAATAATCAATTATTTTTTACAAGTCATGACATAAATTTATTAACTTTAGATGATTTGATTCAAGATGAGATTTGGTTTATTGAAAAAAATAGATTTGGTGAAACTAAGATAAAACCATTTTCAAATTTTTTATTAGAGGAAGGTCAAAATACTTTAAAAGATTATATAAACGGAAGATTTGGTGCAATTCCTGTTATAAGGAGTGAAAAAATATGGTAGAGATAACTAGGAGAAGCCCTTTTAATGTTTCTAGAGCTCCAAGAAGAGAGATAAGACCAGAGAGTAATAAATTAATATTTTTATCTTGTGAGGGAAATGTAACAGAGGAAGAGTATTTTGAAAGAGTAACAGAAATATATGATGAAGTAAAAAGTAAGATTCAATTTATTTCTGTAATGGAAGATATATTAGCTAAAAATAAAAGGGAGAGAACAGAAGATGAGATAAGGGAATTAGGGAAAAGTAAACCATGGCAATTAGTAGAAAAAATAGAGAGATATAAGGAAGAAAAGAAAGATATTTTCGATTTTGATAAACATCCAGATGATGAGTTTTGGATAGTAAGTGATATAGATGAAAATACTTCTCCAGAAAATTTAACAAAATGGGAAGAAACTCTAAATAAGTGTAGAAAAAAAGGATATGGCTATGCTATAAGTAATCCATTTTTTGAAATATGGTTATTATTACATCATTCTGAAATCATAGATGAAGATAAAAAATATGGAGTAACAAATGAACGACCATATGAACCAACTGACCACTTTAAAGAGAGGTTAACAGTTTTGGGAGTACCATTGGTAAAAAAGAAGAGAAAACATATTGTAAAAGAAGACTATGATAGAGAAAAAATAAAGTTAGCTATTGAAAGAGGAAAAAGAATAACAGTATTAGAAGAGGGAGTACCAATAGGATTGGGAACAAGTGTCTATAAATTGTTGGAAAAAATTGAAGAATTAAAATAAAAAATTCTAAAAAACTTTTAAACTTTTTTTAGACCTCTTGAGTCTAAATAGTATAAGTAATAAGTGATAAGAAAAAATAAATTACTTATAAAAAAATAAAAAATATTTAAACTTTTTTATGACTAATAAAGTCTAAATAGTATAATAATAATGATAATTTTTTCATAAACTTTCCCCAATAAAATATATTCCCTCTCTCCCAAGAGGGAAAAACGCTAATAATAACATTAATATATAAAGACATAAAAATCTCTCCCCCAGAGATAGAGTTGATTACCCTAGTTGTCAACTCTATCTCTTTTTCTTTTCTAAGAAAAAATAAGTATTTAGATATAAAAAAAAGATAAGAATAAAATTTGAAAAAATAAAAAATAACTAGCTATTGATTAACAATAACTAGTTATTTTTTATGAGAGATTTATAAAAAAATAATCTTATTTAGCAATAATTGTTCCAGTAAATACTCTATCAGTTCTTATTCCTGGTTTGATTTCTCCATTGATAGAGAATACTTTATTTCCTAATAAAACTAGCCCTTCTCCACAAGGTGCATCAAATGGGATTTCACCAATAGTTTTCCAAGTATTAGTATCAGCATTATAAACTAATACATCTCTATTCCATCCAAACTCATAAGGATCAGCTCCAAAATATTTAGCTTTATAGTTAGCTAATTCGTCACCTTTTAAGTTTCCTAAATAGTAGTTAGCGTCATTCCAAAGTTGTTTTTCAAATCCACCAATTACTATCATTTCACTTTCATTTAATTTTACAGAATTAGCTCCTAATACTGATACTTCTTTTCCATTGATTACAACTGGAGCAACTTCTGTCCAAGTATTAGTTTCAAAATTATATTTGTATCCATCTACAAATGCTTTAGAGTTTCCTCCACCAAATACATATAGCTCTCCATTTAATAATTGAGAAACAGATTGAGTTCTAGTTTCTCCAGGAACTGGAGCTAATTCTTTAACTTCTTGAGTAGTTAAATCATAAGAGTAGAATTTATTAGAAGCCTGTCCAGCTTGTTTACCTGTATGTACATAAAGTTTTCCATCTTTTTCAACAGCTCCACCATTTTGGAATGTGAAAGGTAAATCTCCAACTTTTTTCATATCTAATTTTCCATCTTTCATCGATAAGAACCAGATATCGTTATCTTGCTCAGCATTAGCTGCTCCACCTATATAGTAAATTCCTGTAGGAGTAGTAACAGAAGCTCCGTATCCTATTTCGTGAGGTAGGTTAGTATGCTCTACAACTGTAACCTCTCCATTATTTTCTGTTAATACATAAACATCTGAGTATAAAAATTTAGGTCCACCTTGAGCAACAGGTTTTATAGGGAAATTAGCTCCTCCACCAACAACTATGTATTTTCCTTCAAGAGAACCATATAGTACACCAGCTGTACCTATATTTTTTTCATATCCTTTTTGTGCTGGTAAATGTCCTCCTACTTCCCAAGTGATTTTTCTATCTACATTTTTTCTCTCAACAACATTTGTAGATGAACATCCAGCTAAGATAAGTGATGATACTATTGCAGCAAATAAAATTTTTTTCATGATACCCCTCCATCAAATAAAAACATTTTTGTACTCGTGAACATTACTTTTTACAATATTATGATACCTCATTTTATTTTGTAAGTCAACAATTATTTTAAAAAAAGTACATTTTATATAAAAAATTAAGGGAAAATAATTTGTAAATATAGTGATGAAAATATAGAAAAAATATAGGGTAGAAATACTTTAGTGAAAAAAATATGTTAAAATTAAGTTCAAAAAAATAATATTTTAACATAAAAATTGTAATTTATTATCACATTTATTTCATAAAATTGGCTTAGCTGGGAAGCAATGAAAGAATTATGGAGGGAATAATATGAAAAGATTAGCATTATTATTAGCAGCAATGGGAATAGTTTCAGTAGGAGCTATGGCGGAAGCACCAACATTAAAAGTAACAAGCATTGGACAAGAAATCGAAATAGAAAACGAAAATGGAAATCAAACATTTGATGATGTATGGCTATGGAATAATGTAAACTTAGAATATGGAGATTGGCAATTTGGATTAACAGCAGGAAAACAATGGTCAGTAGATTTTGATGGAGATGGAGCTCACAGTGATAATGGAAGACTTCAAATGGATGTGTGGAAAAAAGTAACTCCAGATTTAAAATTAGGAACAAGATTAAGACTTCAAGATGATTATGATAGATACTATGCAAGATGGGATTACAATGGAAGCAACAACATGTTCTTCTCTTGGGGAGATGTATGGTATGAATCAAATAATGATGATTCTGATGTAGGAAGAAAAAATGGAACACCTGATTATATAAAAGCAGAAACTTTACCTATTGGAGTTAAAGTAGGACCAGTTAAAGTTGGATATTATTTCCAATATTATGGAGCTTTAGGAAGTTCAGAAGCAACAGATAATCATTATGAATCAGAGATGGAACATCAAATTAGATTATATGCACCACTATATCAAGGAGAAAAATTAGGATTATCTTTTGAAGGTAGATTTACAATAGCTGAAGAACAAGATTGGAATAATGATGGAAAAGATAGAGCAGATAAGCATGCAGGATATAGAGAATATGATTCTTTTGGAAGAACAAGACTTTATGTAAAATTTGATTATAAAGTTACAGAAAGCTTAAATGTTTATGGACAATATGCTTATGAGTGGAGAGATTTCGACTATCAAGAAGGAGATAAGAGAGAGTTCTATGCTGGAGCAGGAAAAGAAAACTATCAAGATATCTTAGTTGGATGGAGATATACTTTCTAATTTGATAATATAGAAACCCTAGTATGTGATTAGAAATCACAATAAAATACAGAAGATGTTAAGGAGATGAAACTCTTTAACATCTTTTTATTTTTGGGAGAAAATGATATAATATAGTTGGATATGGGAGAAGGAGGGAGAAAAATGAGAGGGATAGGTATAGGATTATCAGATTTTAAAGAGCTGATAACAGAGAAGAGTTTTTATGTAGATAAGACAAAATTTATAGAAGATATAGTAAAAGATATAACAAAAGTTCAATTGATAACAAGACCACGAAGATTTGGAAAGACATTAAATATGTCAATGTTAAAATATTTTTTTGATATAGAGAACAAAGAAAATAATAGAAAACTTTTTGAAGGTTTGTATATAGAAAATTCTCCAGTAATAGAGGAGCAAGGGAAATATCCAGTAATATTTTTATCTTTTAAGGATATTAAGGCAGACAATGTTGAAAAGATGTTTGTATGTATAAAGTCAGTTATTTCAGACTTATTTGAGAAATATAAATATATTAGAGAGAGTCTAGATGAGAGAAACGTAGAGATTTTTGATAGGATTTGGAAAAGAGAAGAAGAGGATTACAGTAGTTCATTAATTTTTTTATCAAAATGTTTAAAAGAGTATTACAAACAAGATGTGATTTTGTTGATAGATGAATATGACACACCAATGGTATCAGCTTATGAGGGTGGATATTATGATGAGGTAAAGAATTTTTTTACAGGACTGTTTGGGAGTGCTTTGAAAGAAAATCCTTTTCTAAAGAAGGCGGTACTCACTGGAATAATGAGAATATCTAAGGAAAATATATTTTCTTGATTGAATAATGTCAAAGTAAACTCAATACTGGAGGAAAATTTTGCAGAGTATTTTGGGATAACAGAGAAAGAGGTAGAGAATTCTCTGAGGGAATATCAACTAGAAGAGAGATTGCCAGAGGTACAAAAGTGGTATAATGGATATAACTTTGGAGGAGTAAGAGTGTATAATCCCTTTAGTATAACTAATTTTTTGGATAGAAAGAGGATAATGCCATACTGGGTAAATACTTCAAGTAATAGCTTGATAAATAAAGTTTTAAGAGAAGCAAATAGTTTAATATTTGATGAGTTATCAAAGCTATTTCAGAGAGAAACTATAAATAAAACAATAGATATATATTCAAACTTTGATGAGTTGAAAAATCCAGAGCAAATATGGTATCTATTGACAAATGCAGGATATTTAACCCCAGTAGAAGAGGTAGATTTTGGAAAGTACAGTATCAAGATACCAAATGAAGAGGTACACTATTTCTTTGAGAGAGATTTTATTAGTAATTTTTTAGGAAGTATAGATGGATTTGATAAGGCATTAGAGTATCTATTAGAGGGAAATCTAGAAGAGTTTAGCTATGAGTTGGAAAATATTATGCTGACAAATGTAAGTTGTTTTGATTTTAACTCAAGTTCAAAGGAGAGCCATTATCATGTATTTATCTTGGGAATGTTGTTGGGATTAAGAAGAAAATATTATGTACGTTCAAATAGGGAGAGCGGGAGAGGAAGATATGATTTGATGATAGAACCACGAGATAAGAGCAAAGAAAAGAATGCCTTGATAATAGAGCTCAAGGTAGCAGAAAATGAGGAAGAGTTAGTAAGAGTAAGCGAAGAAGCCTTAGCACAGATAGAGAGTAAAAAATATGATGTGGAGTTAAGAGATAAAGGAATAGAAAATATTATCTTAGTAGGAATGTCATTCTATCAAAGAAATTTTAAAGTGATAGGGTATAAAAAATAAAATTAAGATAGGAATAAAAATTTTTGAGATGAGTCTAAAAATTCTTGTGGACTCATCTTTTTTTGTAGGAATAATTCAAAAAAGAGGAGAGGGCAAAAGAAAATATGGAGAGGAAGCTAACAAAATTATTGAGAGGCTCTTGATAAAAAAATATAGGGGCTATAAGCAAAAAGCTGAAGGAAATTAATACAAGTAGATTAATACAAGAAGATTATATTACACACACACTATAGTTGTGAAATAAAAAAATTATACAGCTGATTTGTCTTAGGAAAAAATAGATATAACAAAGGTTATATGTTTAAAATAGTGTAAAAAATATGTAAAATGATTGTAAAAAAAACAAAAAAAATAAAAAAAATACTTGATTTTTTTAAAAAAATAGTTTATGATGAATTTGTGATTAAAATATGAGTTGGGAGGCATATATTTTTCACATAATATTTCAAAGAAAATTTGGGAGGATAAAAATTATGAAAAGATTAGCATTATTATTAGCAGCAATGGGAATAGTATCAGTAGGAGTTGCAGCAGCAGAATTAAAAGTAACTAATGTTGGACAAGAATTAGAGATAGAAAATACTTCTGGTGGATCTAATATAGGAGAAGCTACATATTTAACTACTTCAGTAGGTTTATCATATGGAGATTGGACATTTGGGATAGCAGGAACTAAATTTTGGAATGCTGATACAGATTCAATAGATAGTTATGATGGAAGACTTCAATTAGATGCTTGGAAGAAAATAACACCAGATTTAAGTTTAGGATTAAGATATAGAGGATATAGTGATCATGATAGATACTATGTAAGATGGAATTATTCAAAAGATTGGTTCTGGTCATCTGGTGATGTGTGGTATACATCTTATAATGGAAATGAAGCAAAACCAGATTCAATAAATTTAGAGATTTATCCATTAGGATTTAAATATGGAGTATTTAAAGCTGGATGGTTTGTTAACTATGTTGACTATGTAGGAAGTGCTGTAGAAGGAACTAAAGAAAATTATTTAGAAAATCAAATTAGAGCATATATGAATTTATATAAAGATGAGAAGCTATCTATAGATACAGAAGTAAGAGTAACATTAAATTCAGATGCTGATTATACAGGTGGAAAGAAAGCAGCAAAAGCAGATGATACTTTATATAAAGATTTCGGAAGAAATAGAGTATACTTAGGAGCTTCTTATAATGTAAGTGAGGCTTTAAATGTTTATGCTAAATATGGATATGAGTTCAGAGATTTAGAACTTGTTCAAACAGGAAAAGATACAGATTCTAACAGCTATTTTGGAGATTTTATAGTTGGATGGAACTATAAGTTCTAATAAAATAATCTAAAAATAATTAGTGGGATTTAAATTAAAAAATATACCATAAAAAGTTGAAGAAATTTTATAAAAAATTCTTAATAAATTTAAAAAACTAATAAAATGGTATAAAATATACAAAAAAATGAAAAAGGGATTGGCTATATGACTTAACATAGGTCAATCCCTGTTTTTATTTAGTAAAATAAAATAAGTATTAATTAAAAATGAAACATATAATAAAAAAATAAAAAAGTTTTTTCAACTTAATAAAAAAAATAAACTTGACAAAATTGGCTATAAATAAGGATTTGAAAGGGTAATTAGATTAAAAATATTGAAAAAATCAGTGTTTGAAAAATAAAATAATAAAAAAAACTATTTACAAATCAAGGAAAATGAGGTATATTTATATCAACGGGAGAATATCAGACGCATTATGTGATGGGTTTGAGAAAAATTTATGAAAAAAGGAGAGATAATTATGAAAAGATTAGCACTTTTATTAGGTTCTTTATTAGTAGTAACTGCAGCTGCTTCAGCTAAAGAAGTTGTACCAGCTCCAGTAGTAGTAGAGGAAGCTCCAGTTCAAATAGTAGAGAAAGAAGTAATCGTATACAGAGATAAAGAAGAAGGATTCAGACCAAATGGATATGTAGATGTAAACTATAGATATTATGGACAAACTGAAGGACATGATAATTTATGGAATTCAAATGATAATTCTTCAAGAACTGAATTAAAAACTAAAATTAATATGACTGAAAAACAATCTTTAGAAGTAAGAGTAAGAGATTATAATTCTTTAGACGAAGCTGAAGCTAAAGGAACTAATAGTAAAACTGAAACAAGAGTAAGATATTGGTATAATCATGGTTTAATGGGAGATTCAAAAGTTAATTTAAATTCAAGATTACACTATAGAAATAAAACAGCTGGAACTCAAGATGTAGAGTATTCTGCAAGATTTGACTTTGCTGATTATTTATTTAATAATGATTTTATTCAAACAAATACATTTGAAATTTCACCAAAAGTTGGATATGTATGGGGAGATGGAAATGATTCAGATTATGAAAGTTTTGTAGGAGTAGATTTATCATCAGTTTATACATTACCAGCAGGATTCTCAGCTGAGTTTAATGTGTATTTAACTCAACATTTCTTTGGAAAACTTGCAGAATTACCACAAGAAAATGGAACAGAAGATAAAAACTTTGATGTTGCTGTAGAAGCATACTTATACAATACTACTAACCTATATACAAATGGAAACTATGCAGTTGACTTCGTATTTGAAGGAGGATTTGACCCATATACTTGGTCTCAAGAGAGAACTTTTAATAAACTTACTAACAAATACGATGATGATATGACATATTCATTATATGCTTATCCAGCTGTAAGACTTAGCTATCAAGCAACAGATTTTGTAAATGTATATGCTTTAGCTGGAGCAGAATATAGAAACTATATGGTTACTGCACAAAGTTCAGCACAAAACTGGAGATGGCAACCAACTGCTACTGTAGGATTCACAACTACATTCTAATTTTATCCTAGTAGTATAAAAAATTAAATAAGATTTTTAGTACCTGTGTAAAAGCAGGTACTTTTTTATTTAAAAATTATATAATTTCACTTAAAAAAAATATATAAATTTGATAGAATAATTTTTGGAAAATAATTAACCAAAAAATGTTACTATTTTAAGTTAATTTTTTCTTAAAGATTAGGGGAGGATATTTATGTATTTAAGTGAAGTTGAAAGTGTGGGAGTAGCTTCTGAAAAGAAGATACAATTACTAAAAAGAAATTTTTTAGGTTATTTTATATCTGCTATGTTAGCAGGAGTATATGTTGGTTTTGGAGTTATTTTAGTATTTGGAATAGGTTCCTGTATAGTAAATAATCCAATGATAAAAGTAGTTATGGGATTATCTTTTGGAGTTACATTGAGTCTTGTGGTTATAGCTGGAGGAGAGCTTTTTACAGGTAATAATTTGGTTATGGCTATGGGAGTTTTTAATAAAAATATAGGCTATAAAGATGCTAGTTATGTTTTACTCATATCTTTAATTGGAAATTGGGTAGGCTCTATGTTGATATCATATGCCTTTTATATGTCAGGATTAATGACAGAGCCACTTATAAATTTTTTAGAGATGACTATATTAGAAAGAGTTCTAATAAATTTTAAAGATTTATTTTTTAGAGGAATTTTATGTAATATTTTGGTTTGTTTAGCTGTATGGTGTTGTTATAGGTGTAAATCTGATAGTGGTAAGTTGATGATGATATTTTGGTGTCTATTTGCTTTAGTCACAGCTGGATTTGAAAATAGTGTAGCTTGTATGACACTTTTAAGTGTGGCTTTCTTAGCACCTTTTGAGAATATAATGACGTTGGTGTGGTATATTTTACATATAGGAGTTTTAACATTAGGAAATATGGTTGGAGGAATTTTATTTGTAGCACTTCCATATTATTTGATATCAAGAAAAGACAAAATAATTAAATAGAGTTTTAGAGAAATTTTATCAAAGGAGATGAAATTTCTTTTTTTATTATATAATAAAAAACTGTATATTAAGTTTAAAAAATGATATAATGTAAATGAAGAGTAAAATTATTGTAAGATTTTTTAAAATACTAACAAAAAAGAAGAAAGGATAAAAATGGAGCAAGAATTTGAAACATATAAATTAAAAGTAAATAGACTTTTTGAACAACCTAGATTTATAATCCTATCTCAAGAAAAAGACATAGATGAAAGAAAAAAAACAGAGATGACATTAAACATAATAAAAGCTGTTGTAGTAAGATTTATAAAAACAATATTAATAAAAAATAAAAATATAATCTTATGCACTTCTAATGATGAGATAACAAACTATGTAAAAATAGGATTATTGAGATATTTAGCATTAGAAGATAAAGCTAACAGAGAGCTTATAGAAAAAAATATAGAGGGATTAAAAGATATTTTAAAAGAAATCAATAGGTATAATACATATGAAGAAGCTATGTAAAAATAGAGGTGAAATATGAAAATATTACAAGGTTTAAAAATTTTAGATTTTACAACTCTTTTACCTGGACCGTATGCTACACTTATGCTAGGAGATATGGGAGCAGAGATTATCAAGATTAGTTCTCCAGATAAGCCAGATATAGTGGCTGACTATCCTCCATACACAGAGAATAAAAATTTATCAGCTAATCAAGCTTGGTTAGGTAGAACTAAAAAAAATCTATTTCTAAATTTAAAAACTCAAGAAGGAGTAGATATAGTAAAAAAATTAGTAAAAGAGTATGATATTGTAATAGAACAATTTAGACCAGGGGTAATGAAAAAATTAGGACTTGGGTATGAAGAGTTAAAAGAGATAAATCCTAGATTAATCTACTGTTCTCTCACTGGTTATGGACAAACTGGAGCTATGAAAGATAGAGCAGGGCATGATATTAACTATCTAGCAAGAAGTGGGAATATGAGTTATTCAGGAAGAAAGGGAATAGGACCTGTATTGACTAATATGCAAATAGCAGATATAGGAGTAGGTTCTTTACATTCTGTAATAGGGATTCTTTCAGCTGTATATCATAGAACACTTACAGGAGAGGGACAATATATAGATATATCTATGTTTGATGGACTTTTACCATTTCATGCTATGGAAGGAGCATCTTTTTTATTAAATGGAATAGAACCTGTTAGAGAGGAAACTAGATTAAATGGTGGAAGTGCCTATGATTTTTATGAAACAAAAGATGGTAGATATATAAGTGTAGGTTCATTAGAGTCAAAGTTCTGGAGTGGATTTTGTGATGCAATAGGAGCACCTCATCTAATTGAAAATGGTGTTATGCCAGAAAATATTTCTAAATTAAAAAGAGAGATAAGAGAGATTTTTCTTACTAAGGATTTGAGAGAGTGGATAGAGATATTTAAGAATAAAGATGTCTGTGTAGAGCCAGTACAAAATTTAAAAGAAGTATTGTTAGAAGATGAGCATGTAAAAGATAGAGAGCTGGTAGTAGAAGTTCCTGTAATGAATGGTGAGAAAAAAATAAAACAGATAGCTACTCCTATAAAATTTTCTAAAACTCCAATAGAGTATAGTGATAGTGGTTATCCACTTGGGTATCATACAGATGAGATATTAGAAAAATTAGGATATTCTAAAGAAGATATAAAAAAATTAAAAGAGAAAAATGTAATATAGGAAAAATTATAAGGTGGAAATTAAATGTATTTTATAGAAACAATATTAATAGGTATAAGTTTAGCAATGGATGCCTTTGCTATATGTCTTTGTCAAGGATTGACGACTAAAGAAAATAAAGAGATTTTAGCACTGAAATTAGGAATAACATTTGGAGCTTTTCAGGCTATAATGCCATGGTTAGGGTATAGTGTAGGAAATATTTTTAGTAGTAAGGTTTCAACTTATGGAAATATTTTAGCTTTTATTATCCTACTTTTAATAGGTATAAATATGATAAAAGAAGGAAAAGAAGAGGAGAAATGTGAAGTTTTAATAGGGTTAAAGGCTCTATTAGGATTAGGAATAGCTACAAGTATAGATGCTTTAGCAGTAGGACTTTCTTTTGCTATGAATGGACAAGAAAAAATATATTTATCAGTTGGAATAATAGGAATAGTAACATTTATCATTTCAGTGATAGGAACAAATTTAGGAAGCAAGGTAGGAGAGTTATTAGGGAGCAAGGCTCACTATTTTGGTGGAATCGTTTTAATATTAATTGGAGTAAAATCGTTAATAGGATAAAATGAAAAGAGGAGAAAATTTTTAATGAATTTTCTCCTCTTATTATTATTAAATTATTTTATTGATAAAATTAAAGTTGAACATATTTACTCTTAGCATAATAAGTTTCATCATTTCCATTGATATATAGAACAGTTCCACCTTTTATATAATCAATAACCTCTTTAGATATCTCTTCTGGGATAGCAGGACAACCTAAACTTCTACCTAAAAACCCATATTTATCCATAAACTCCTTTGTAGCATAGTCAGCTCCATGTACTACAATATTTCTATCCATAGCATTAGAATTTATACCAGGCTCAAGCCCTAATAACCTTAGAGAGTAACCATTACTTCCCTCATATGTATTTTTAGTAAGATAAAATCCAAGTGAGCTTTGATAAGAGTTAGGATTATTTGAAAATTTTACAGCTGTACCAAGTCCACTGTTTTTCCCATGAGTTACATATGTAGAAAAATCAACTTTCTTATTTTCTAAATCTATTACAAAAAATCTTTCTTCATTAGAAGGTTTAGAAAAATCTATTATTGTAATATAACCAGCTTTTTTATCTTCAATTCTATTATAACCTTGAATAGCTTTTAAAAATGTAGAGTATTCTAACTTATTCTCTATACCTAAATCTTTGTAAATTGTTTTTATATTCTCTTCACAACTTAAATCAGCACCAAATAATAAACTTCCACACAATACAAGTCCAGTAACTATTTTTTTCAACATTTTATTTTATCACTTCCTCATAAAAATAGATGTTTGCTATTAAAATTATAGTGATTTTTAGGCAAAAAGTCAATAAAAATACAAGTTAACATATATTTTTCAAAAATATATGATATAATTAAAATACCATATAATTAGGGGGACAGCATTATGTATTTAAAAGAATTAAAAATAAAAAACTGGCAATGTGTGGAAAATACTGAGGTAAAATTTGAAAATTTGATGCTTTTTATAGGACAGAGCAACAGTGGAAAATCAAGTATAATGTCAGCTATTATGTTCTTTTTAGGATATAGAAATTTTAGAGTTAGAGATTTAAGAAATGGAGCAACATTTTTATCTTTAGAAGGACGTTTTTATAATTATTTTAATAAAACTTTTAAACTAAATTCCATAGATATATCAAATAAAAATATATGGTTAAAGGTAGAAAAATCACTTGATGAAGAGATAAGATATTTTGTTTTATACAATAATATTTGGACAAAAATTACAAAGGAAGAGTATTGTTATATTGCAGAGTCAGTACCTATTTTATTTATTCCATCTTTTTCTGAAAAGGAGCAGACAGAGTTTTTTATATACTCTCTTTTAAAAATCTTGGAGAGCAAAAAGGTAAATCAACCAGAAGCACTAAATAGAATAATAGATACTTTTAATGAATTACAAAGTGAATATACAAGTAGAGGTCTATATAGAAACCTTATTTTTGAGATATTTTGTTCTTTAGCTCAATATTCTAAGAAAAATGAACATTCTATTTTAGAAAACACTCTTATTCTTTTTGAGGAACCAGAGTTATATTTACACCCTCAAAAGCAAAAGGAACTATTCTCAAATATATGTATTCTTACAAAATTAGGAAACCAGATATATGTATCTACTCATTCTAATAATTTTATAAATCTTCATATGTATAAATCTATATGTATAGTGAGAAAAGAGGAGAAGATAGGAACTAAGGCATTTCAATTCAAAGGATATCTATTTTCAGGAGATGAAATAAAAAATTTCAATATGAACTATTGGATAAATCCAGATAGAAGTGAAATTTTCTTTGCTAAGAAAGTAATATTAGTTGAGGGACAGACAGATAAAATAGTACTTGGATATCTTTCGAAGAGATTGGGAATATATAAATATGATTATTCTATATTAGAGTGTGGTAGTAAGAGTCTTATTCCTCAGTTTATAAAGTTACTAAATGTGTTTAAAATTCCATATGTAGCTGTGTACGATAGAGATAACCATCTTTGGAGAACACCAGAAGAGATAGAAAATTCTAATCAGAAAAATAAGATAATACAAAATAGTGTAAAAAAAGATATAGGAAATTGGCTAGAGTTTGAAAACGATATAGAAGAGGAGATTTATGAGGAGAATAGAGAGAGAAAAAATTATAAAAATAAACCTTTCTATGCACTAAAAACAGTAACTAATTCAGAATATATTATTCCTAAAAAACTTGAGAAAAAAGTTAGATTTATATTTAAATGAGGAAGAAAACTCAGAATTGCTCCATATTCCAAGAAGTTGATTAACTATGAGCTTATCTCACTAAAAATGCAAGGGTTAAGTCTTTGACTTATTGCATTTTTTAGCGTTCGATTTCGCTGAGTTAATCTAACTTCTCTTCATAAATTACACAATTCTTAGAGTTTTCTTTAAAATAGTTGAGCTAACTAATAACTTTAATCAAGATTAGAAGCTTTTTATTATATCTTCATTTAATTCCTCTATTACAGCTTTTGCAAGCTCAATAGCAGATATTAAATCATCAATTGAAGCATAAGAGTAATGAGTGTGGATATATCTAGTTGGGATACCTAGTACAAGTACAGGGATACCAGTTTCTGAAATATGGTATTTTCCACCATTTGTAGAACCTTTCTCTCTAGCTATTACTTGATATTTTATTCCTCTTTTCTTAGCAATTTCTTTAGCAAATCTTAGAACTCTAGGATTAGAAATCATAGCTCCATCTACCACTCTAAGTTGCACTCCTTTTCTTAGAGCTCCGTGAGCAGATGTTCCATCTTTGAAGCTATCATCAGCAGGAGAACCTTCAAATACTATTGCAAAATCTGGTTTTACTTTATAAGCAGCTACTTGAGCTCCTCTTAGCCCTACCTCTTCTTGAGAAGCAAAAGCTCCAACTACATTTACATTACAGTTTTTATCTTTTAAAGATGAAAGAACTTCAATAGAAGCTACACAACCAAGTCTATTGTCAAAAGCTTTAGCTCTCATTACTCCAATTTTTTCATCATAAGTAAACTTTACATCTGGAACAATAGGATTTCCTACTTCAATTCCATATAGTTCAGTAGTTTCTTCATAACTACTAGTACCTAAGTCTATTGTTAATTCTGACATCTTAGGAAGTCTACTTTTTTCCTCATCAGTCATAAAATGAGGTGGCTTAGAAGTAACAGTTCCTAAATATTTCTCTCCCTTTTCATTTTTAACTATGACACTACTAGCAGGTACATTTCCTACATACCAACCTCCTAGTGGAAGAAAACTGATAGAACCATTTTTATTGATATTTTCTACTATAAATCCTACTTCATCAGTATGGCAATCTAAAGCTACAGTTGGTTTTTTACTATCTCTCTCTTTAAGTCCAGCAAATAGGTTATTTATTGAATCCCTCTCTAAACTTAAAAAATCTAAATGAGATTTAATCTTTTCTATTACCTCATCTTCATATCCTGGTGCTCCAAAGGTATTAGTTAATTCTTCGGATAATTTAATAAGTCTTTCTTTCATCTTTGCCCTCCATTATTATTTATCAGATACTTTAAATTTTAATTCATTGAAACGAATATACGATGTTGGTTTCATTCCTTCTACATTTTTAGTAGAAGCTACAGTATTGTTAGTATAATACATAGGAATAACAGGTACATCAGTGTAGATTATATCTGCTACCTCTTTATATAACTCTTTTCTCTTTTCAACATCTATCTCTCTTTTTGCTTCATCTAAAACTTTATCCATTTGAGGATTGATATATTGAGAACGGTTTCCAGCAGAACCTAATTGTGAACTATGGAAGTTAGGATAATATCCATAATCTCCATCATAAGTAGATGGTCCCCATCCTAAGCTAAACATATCTAAATCTCCTCTTCCAGTAGCTGTTAAAAATGCTCCCCACTCTAGAGATTCTACCGTTACATCAAGTCCAATCTCTTTAAGTTGAGCTTGGATTATTTCAGACATTTGCATTCTTATAGGACTGTTACTTACTCCAATAGTTAATTTAGAACCAGTAAGTCCTTTCTCTTCTATTATTTTTTTAGCTTCTTCAGGATTATACTCCAAAGTTTTAGCTTCTGGAGTGTATCCAAAAACTCCTGGTGCTATGAAGCTATTAGCTTTTTGAACAGAACCTAATAATATACTATCTATGATAGCATCTCTATCTATTCCCATAGCAATTGCTCTTCTTACATCTTTATCTTTTAAGATACCCTTATCAGTATTTAATCCTACATAGTTTACACTTATTCCACTTTGCTCCATATATACTAACTCTGGATTATCCATAACAAGTCTTCTAGATTCAGCATTTAAGTCTGCTGTCATATCTATCTCTCCTGTTTCTAATCCTATTACACTACTATTTTCCTCTGGAATAGCTCTAATAACAACATATTTAATACTTGGCTTCTCTCCAAAATAGTTGTCATTAGCTTCAAGAGTTATTCTATCTCCAACTTTCCAATCTTTATATTTATATGGTCCTGTTCCTACAGGATTATGGAATCCCTCTTCCCCTTTCTCTTCAAAATATTTTTTACTTATAATTGAAGCAGTCTTATGGCTAAGGTGTGCAAGCAGTGGAGCGAAAGGCTCACTAGTATGTATTTTTACAGTATTATCATCTACTACTTCAATATTATCTATTAAAGAGTAAAGATGAGCTACTTTAGGCAGTGTTTTAGCTCTTTCCAATGTAAATTTTACATCTTCAGCACTGAATTTATTTCCATTGTGGAAAGTTATTCCTTCATTAAGGTGGAATAAAATTGTATTATCATCTAGTTGTTCCCAACTTTTTGCAAGACCTGGAACAATCTTTCCTGTCATCTCATCTATCTCAACTAATCTATCATAGATTACAGTGATAACTCTTTGTGAATATTGCTCAGTTGTATCTTGAGGATCTAATGTTTTACCTTCAGATATTTGAGAAAATACAAGAATATCCTTTGTAGCATTTGCTGTATTTTCTTTATTTTCTCCACAGGCAGCAAGTAATCCTAGCATCATAAAAGAGAATAGTAATTTTTTTCTTATTTTCATGTAATCCCTCCCAGTTTATTTTTTAAATATGTAACTATAATATCATATTTTTAATATAATGTATAGTTGTTTTTAAATTATATAAAAATGAAAATAAATTTCAAAAATAAAAAAATAAGAGATTTTAAATTAATTAAAGAAAATCTTAGTAAGATATTTTTTTAAATCTTCTCTAAGTTTATCCAATTCCTTTTGATAATTTTCATTAGAAAGTTTAGGATATCTATCATTTACAAATCTACCTAGATTTTTCATACCCCACCAATTAGCTAAGTCATCATCAAAAACTTTGTAAGCTTTCATATAATTATCCCATTTTTCATCTTCTATACCTATTCCATCTCCGATAAAACCTCTTCCTCCACCAAGGTATCCACAGTTCATTATAGTAAATATTCCTTTTCCATTTAAAATTCCACGAGGTCCATTAGGGGTATCTATATAAGCAAATTTTTTTCCAAAAACTCTTTCCTGATATCCTTTTACTATAGAGGTAGCACTATCATGCCAGTTAGGATAAGCAAATATAATATAATCGGCTTTTGTAATAAAGTTTTGTTCATTGATTACATCTTTAGGAGTAGCTCCTATCCCATCTTTTTGAGAATAAAACTCATCAGGGTGTAAAACAGGGTTAAAATTTATTTTATATAAATCTCTAATCTCTACCTCTATACCATTTTCTTCCAAATATTTCATAGAGGTATATACCATATCAAAAAGTATAGAATTATCTCTATTATCTCCTACTATAAAGAGAGCTTTTTTCTTATTAGAATTTGTAAATCCATGAGGAATATATTTTGAAACATAAGAAGCTGGAACTACTGAAGCAGATGTTATTCCATCTAATTTTTCTCTCTCTTTTTCTGAAAGAGTAGAACTATAATTATTAGAATTGATTATTTTAATTTCTACTTTCTCATCTCTATTTATATAGTTATAGAGTCCAATTACCCCTAAACCTAAAAATCCCATCAAAATTAAACTTTTTAGTTGACTATTCATATTTTCACTTCCTTAAGTATTAGATCTCAATTGTTTTCTTTTTTCTTTCCAACTTGGCATATATTTTTCTACAAAATCCCAAAATTCCTTTTGATGATGTGGATATGGAATATGAGCTAATTCATGAAGAATAACATAATCGATTATATCCTTTGACTTTTTATAGAGTTGATGATTAAAGGTTATACTTCTAGAGAGAGTGTTACAAGAACCCCATCTAGTTTTCATATCCCTAAATTTTATCATTTTAGGAGAATAGCCTATACTTTCTCCTATCTCCATAGTTCTATTGATAACATAGGGATAAAAGTTGTCATATATCCATTGATTGATTAATTTTTTTCTCTTTTCAAAGCTATTATCTTTAAGGTAGATTATAAAGTTATTATCTTTAATCTCACACCTTTCTTGAAGAGATATTTCTAACTTGATAATATATGGAAATCCCAAATAATAGAATTTATCTCCTTCTTCAAACTTAGTTTCTAACTTTTTCCTCTCTTCTACTAGAGCTATTTTTTCTCTTATCCATTTTTCTTTTTCTTTTAAGAGAGATTCTATATATGAGTTTGGAATTTTTATTGGAGCAGATACAAGGACTTCTCCGTCACTATTTATTCTGATTGTAATATTTTTCATTTTTTTTCTAGTTATTTTTATCTTCATAATTTTTATTATATCATATTTTTTAGCTAAATAAAGATAAAAGAGAACTCTAACCATAAAAAATATATTGTTTTTTTTTATATTATCTCTTATAATATTATGTGAATAAGTAGGATTTATTAGGAGGTAAGAATGTTACAAAAACATAAAAGAAACTTCTCAATAATAGCACATATAGACCATGGAAAATCTACAATAGCAGATAGATTATTAGAGTATACTGGTGCTGTTTCTAAAAGAGAGATGAAAGAGCAACTTCTTGATTCAATGGATTTGGAAAGAGAGAAGGGAATAACTATAAAAGCTCAAGCTGTAACTTTATATTATAAGGCAAAAGATGGAATAGAGTATGAATTAAACTTAATTGATACTCCAGGACACGTAGACTTTATCTATGAGGTATCAAGATCATTATCAGCTTGTGAGGGAGCTTTACTGGTAGTAGATGCTGCTCAAGGAGTAGAGGCTCAAACTTTAGCTAACGTATATTTAGCAATAGAAAATAATCTTGAGATAGTACCTGTAATTAATAAAATAGATTTACCAGCAGCTGACCCAGAAAAAGTAAAAATTGAGATAGAGGATGTAATAGGATTACCAGCTGATGATGCTGTAATGTGTTCAGGTAAGACAGGAATAGGTATTGAAGATTTATTAGAAGCAATAGTAAAAAGAATACCAGCTCCAAATTATGAAGAGGATGCTCCTTTAAAAGCTTTAATATTCGACTCTAAATTTGATGATTATAGAGGTGTAATCACATATGTAAAAGTTTTAGATGGAAGTATTAAAAAGGGAGATAAAATTAGAATCTGGTCAACAGAGAAAGATTTTGATGTTTTAGAGGTTGGGGTATTTTCACCTACTATGAGACCTCAAGATGAGCTTTCTTCTGGTTCAGTTGGATATATAATAACAGGAGTTAAAACAATACACGATACAAGAGTAGGAGATACTATCACTCATACAAATAACCCTTGTATATTCCCATTAGAGGGATTTAAACCAGCTCAATCAATGGTATTTGCTGGAGTATATCCACTATTTACAGATGACTATGAAGATTTAAGAGAGGCATTAGAAAAATTACAATTAAATGATGCTTCATTAACATTTGTACCAGAGACATCAATAGCTCTAGGATTTGGATTTAGATGTGGATTCTTAGGATTACTACATATGGAGATTATAGTTGAAAGACTTAGAAGAGAGTACAATATAGATTTGATTTCTACTACACCATCAGTTGAGTATAGAGTAAATATGGATAAGGGAGAGGTACTTGTAATAGATAATCCTTGTGAATTCCCAGATGGTGGAAGAGGAAGATTATCAGTAGAGGAACCATTTATAAGAGGTAAGGTAATAGTTCCTAAGGACTATGTAGGAAATGTAATGGAGCTTTGCCAAGAGAAGAGAGGGATATTTATAGGTATGGACTTTATTGATGAAAATAGATCAATGCTTACCTATGAATTACCACTTGCAGAGATAGTAATAGATTTCTATGATAAATTAAAATCAAGAACTAAAGGATATGCTTCATTTGAATATGAATTAGTAGGATATAAGGAATCAGATTTAGTTAAGGTAGATATACTTGTATCTGGAAAACCTGTGGATGCTTTCTCATTTATAGCTCATAAAGATGGAGCTTACAGTAGAGGAAGAGCTATCTGTGAAAAGTTAAAAGAGGTTATCCCAAGACAACAATTTGAAATACCTATACAAGCAGCACTAGGAGCAAAGGTTATAGCAAGAGAGACTATCAAGGCATATAGAAAGAACGTTATAGCAAAATGTTATGGTGGAGATATCACAAGAAAGAAAAAACTTCTTGAAAAACAAAAAGAGGGTAAAAAGAGAATGAAGAGCATAGGAAATGTTGAGATCCCTCAAGAAGCTTTCGTATCAGTATTAAAATTAAATGATTAATCTTAGGGAGAAATTAAAATGAAAAAAATATTGGTGATTAGATACAAAAAAAGTGTAGGGGATACAATAATAGGAACTACTCTTTGTGAAAGTATAAAGAAAAAATATCTAGATGCTAGAGTTGATTATTTGGTATATGAAAATTTAAAAGAGATATTCTACAATCATAGAGCTATAGACAATGTTTTAACACTAGATAGAAAAGCTGGATTAAAAGGTTGGTTTAAAACTTTAGGTGAGATAAGAAGAAATAAGTATGATGTAATAATTGATTGTAGAACAATAGTTATTACAGCTTTACTCTCTTTTTTCTCTGGAGCAAAGCTTAGAATAGGAAAGTATCATAAGTATAGATTTTTCTTCTATCATCACGCTATAAAAGGGTTTACAGAGAAGATGAATCAGATGAAAAAATATCATCAACTTCTAAAACCATTAGGGATAGAAGAGGTAAGTACAGAGTATGCTATCTGTCTAAAAGATGAAGAAAAGAATGAGTGGAAAAAAATAATGGAAGCAGAGGGAATAGATATGTCTAAGCTTATCATTCCTATGGCTGTAAATGCTAGACAAAGCAATAAAAAATATCCAGAGGAGTATATGTTACAAATAACAAAAACTCTTATAGATAAATATGATGCTCAAATTATACTATTCTACTCTCCATCAGAAGAAGCTTATGCTAAAGAGTTTTATAACAAGTTAGATTGTAATAAAAATATATTTATCAATCTAAAGACTAAAAATGTAAGAGAGTTAGCTTGTATATTTAGTAATTGTGATCTATTTGTAGGAAATGAGGGTGGAACAAGACACGTAGCTGAGGCAGTAGGACTTGCTAACCTATGTATAGTAGCCCCTCAAACTTGCAAAGAGGAATGGATAAGCAATGAAAATGATAGAAACCAATGTATCACAGTAAAAGATGTAAATGGTAGTGATTATGAGGATATCAAACCAGAGTATGTTCTTGAAAGAGCAGATAAGCAATTAAAATTATTTAATTTCTTCAATAAAAAAGTAAAATAATTATTTAGATAGTAAATTAAAAGAGGAGTAAAGCTTATAAGTTAGGCTGTCTCCTCTTTTTATATTATAAAGTTATATTTTTATTATAGTAAACTTTTCCTGTTTGATCTTTTATAGTAAGAGTGATTTTTTCTCCTTTTTTAACTCCACTAAGATTAATACTAGTAGTTATATTACTATTTCCAGTTCTTGCTGATATTCCTAGTCTTCCTTCTGATTTTATATTTTTTCCATTGATAACATAATCAAATTTTAAAGAGGTATTTCCTTTGGAATAACTATTAGCTGAGATAGTTAGTATCTCATTTTCAAATTGAGTAGAGATATTTTTTATTCCACCATCTATAGTAGAATTTTCTCCTACACCATAAACAGAAATCATAATAGCAGTAATCATCTGTACTTCACTAGAAATATTTTCACTTACTTCTTCACTTCTTTTTATCTCTGCAGGTATTTCTGTGAAAGTTATATAACTTTTATACTCTCCATCTTTTAAATTTTTATCTGGAATAACTCTAAATCTTACAATCTGTTTTCCTGCTGGTTTTACAGATACAACTTTAGGGAAAACTTTTATGTTGGAGTTTAAGTTATAATTTTCTCCAAATTTTTTATCACTTTCTGGAGCTATTTCAACTCTTAAAGGAGAGTCAGTGTTATTAACAATATACATCTCCTGTGTACTACTCTTTGATAAATCTACTTCAAATTTTGTAGGATAAATAGTAAAATTGAGAGCAAAAGAAAGTGTTCCTATAATGATAAATAAGCATAGTATTATAATTTTTTTCATATAAATTCCTCCTAATCATATTGAACTTTTACTGTAAATTTTCCTTTATATTTTCCAGGAATTACATTTCCAGCATCAAGTGTTCCACTAACATTAAAATTTACTTCCCCATTTTGTGGAATAATAATAGAATTACTTTTAAGTCTAGTATTATTATAAAAAATATCAGCATAGTAATAAAGAGATTTAGATAAATCTCCAAAATCTACCTCTCCATTTGGAGCTAAAATAACTAGTACAGCTCCTTTTGTAGCATCCCACTCTCTATCTGAGCTTGTAAAAGAAACAGTGATATTTGCACCCTCAGTTCCTCTTATATTTATTGTACCTTCTGTTTGTGGAGTATTCCTATTACTATTTTTAGCTACTACTCCAAAGTTTACAGGAGTAGTTTCTATTTCTAATGGACCTAAGACTTCAGCATATACTTCTACATCAGCACTAGCGTCGCCTAAAGCAAAGGATAGAGTAGTTAGTAAAAATAAAAAAGTAGCTACAATTTTTTTCATATAAATTCCTCCTTTATATTTCATCTAAAATATCATCATATTTTTTATATTCTAATTCATCTGTAAATTTTTTAAAACCATCTAAAATTTTATCCCCATAATTTTTATATTCTTCATTTTCACCTACCTCTATTCCATCTAAAAATTTTAGTTTTTGTAGTATCTCTCCTCCTTTTCCATATATAATACTTTCACCATCTCTTTTTCCATCTTTGTAATTGATAATAGTTTTTAACTCTCCACTACTATAATAAAATTTCCATTCTCCCTCTCTTTTATTTAAGATATAGTATCCCTCAACTGTTTTTACACCTTGAGTAGTAAAGAGTAACAAGTTTCCATCTAATTTACCATAATTAAAATTAGCGACAGTTGATATATTACCATTTGTATAATAAGTAGTAAATTCTTTATTGAGTAATCCCATATCAAAATTCATTTCCATCTTAGGTGTTCCTTTATTATTAAAAACATTTATAGGTCCTTGGAGTTCTCCCTCTTTAAATCTATCTATTTCAAAAATATTTCCATTGGGATAAAAATATTTCCATTCTCCAATAGGTCTATCATATTGATATTTAAGTATAGCTTTTAAATTTCCCTGAAGAGATTTTATTATCCACTCTCCATTTTTTAATCCATTACTAAATCTTCCTTCACAAATAAATTTTTCATTATCTATTATAATTTCGCCTTTGTAATATCCCTCTCTAACTCCTTCTAGATACTCTTCTTCAATATTATTTCCAATGAATTTACCAGAGAATGGAAGAGATTCATTTTTAAAATAGGCTATATTATCTATTAGTTTTTTATTTTTTATATCTTCAATTCTCACTTTAGCAAAAATAAAAGTAGAAAATATTAAAAAAATTGTAATTATATATCTTTTCAATTTTTTTCCTCCTTTTCCCCTTTTATCATTTCAGTATCTAAACCATCAAAATACTCTCCATCATCACTATTTTTGATTTCAATATCAATACTCTTAGTGGAAAAATCTACATTTTCATAGCCTAAATAATTAAATTTAATAGTATATTTACCTGGAAGAATATCTTCAAAGAAATACATACCATCAAATTCAGGTTCTGTTTCAGTAATAACTTCTCCATCTTGTTCTAATAAAATAGTAATCAATGATAAGTTTTGTACAAATTGCTTTTCAGTAAAATCTTTAGTTAGAACAATATTGCCAGCTAAAAATGATATTGCCTGTACAGGTATATCTAATTTTAATGATGATGAGTCTCTAACTTTTATTTTAATCTTTCCATCACTATTTTTGTAACCAGGATCAACACTTTTTCTATTTAAACTAATAGTTACAATTTTATTACTAGCTATTCCATCAGCTATATAGTTTCCATTTTTATCTGCGATAAATCCCTTGTTATCTACTAAAACTTCAGCATTAGTTAGAGGAATATCTTCTGAATCAAATTGATGATTTCCATTTTTATCAAGATATACTTTTCCATATATCCAAGAATTACTTACAGAAGTTGTATTATCTATTTTTGCAAATGGAGCTTGAAGATTGATTAGTTTACTTGTTTCTATACTATTAGTAGTAGTTCTCTTGCCGTTTTCAGAAATATTAGTACTAGAAGAAACTTCTAAATGTATATAATTATCCCAACTCATAGTAAATACTATTCCATACCTAAATTTTTCACTGATATTAGAGTATCTAGTAAATACTCCAAAATCAAGATAAATTTTATCTTTTATAATTTCAATATCTCTTTTATTTAATCTTAGGTTGTAGTTTTGAGTATATTTTTCTTCTGCTCTCTCTTTTCCAATCTCTCCATCTAATATAACTGAAAAAATTCCAGAATAGCTTACACTTGGATAAAAAACATTATAGTCATATCCTCTATATAAATCTTTTTCCATTTTTAGTGAAAATGAAATAGGAGAGAAAAGAGATGTATACCAAGCTAGATATATATTGTCACTTTTATACTCTTCATTCTCTTCAAAAAAACTTTTACTGTTTATTCCAATTTCAAGAGAGTTTTTATTAAATGTTTTTCCTAATGTTATAGAGCTATATTCTTTAAGATTACTTTCTTCATATATATATTTTGAATATTTTTCTTTAAGGTACCTTAAAGTATAAGTTTTTAATTTTTGTTCAACTATAAAATTATAACTATTCTCTTTTTCATTTGTTTCATAATAATTTTTATAAGTAACAAGCGTTGGATAACTTTTATGCCCTGTATTAAAAAGAATATCATTTTGTAAAAGTTGATATTTTCTATTTTCAAAAGAGAGAAGTTCCATAGCACCAAGTCCTAATGTTAAATTATCAGTTATTCCATAATAAAAGTGAGAAACTCCTTGATTTTTTCCATCATTAGAGTTTTTTCCAAGTTGTAAGTTGACTCTACCTTTTCCTTTTTGAAGAATATCCATATCACTTAAAGAAAAAACTTTTTTATCTTCAACTCTTCCATCATTATAATATATTTTTAAAGTATAATCAGAGTTTAGAATACCGTCAACTATTCTAAATTCAAAATTTTTAGACTTAGGGTAGAGATAATCAATAAGAGAAAAATCTCTATATAATTCTATTATCTGAGCATTTTCAGCCTCACCCTTTATAATAGTAATTCCACCATCTCTTGTCATATATGTATCTTCATCTCTTATACTAACTCCAAGTACATCAGATCCTAAATTTATAAAATGTGGAGTTATCATAGAAAAACTTCCAATAACTAAATCATTCCCTTTCCAAAAGTCATTATAAGTAAGATTTCCATATTCAATCTTATTTTCTGGATAAAATTCTCCATTTAAATATAGGCTACCATATAAAAATTGAGTTCCATACTCATAATCTAAATTATAAGTACTCTCTTTTAAATTATATTTACTCCAATTGACTTTTAAAAATCCAGGAGAGATAAGTTGAGATTTCATCTCCATATCTATTTTATTATCTTGATGATTTTCTTCATCTAGCCTTAATCTATCTATCTTACTTTTTTCTCTTTGTTCATAAGGAAGAGGAAAGTTAGCTACTAAGGTAAGAGAAAGTAGTGAGAAATCAAAAGATATACTTTTAAAATTTAATTTTTCTTGAATAGAGGATATATTAGCATAAATACTATTATCCATAACAAAGGCTTCATTACTATCAAATTTTACATCAATAGTTTTATTATCTAAATTTCCATAAACTTTCATATTTTTTAAATCTATCTCTAAAGAATAGATTTCTAGAAAATACAATAGTGAATTTAATCCAACATAAACTTGATTATTTTCTATATCATATTTAACCATAAAAAAGCTATCTTTTAATTCTCCACATTTAATCTGAATAAAAGAATCTTCAAAATCATTATAATTTTCTATTGGGTAGGTAATTTGAGTAAGCAACAGTAGAAATAAAATAATTTTTTTAATCAAGATACTCCACCTTTACAGTAAAAAATCCACGATAAACTCCTCTACTAGTTTTTTTAGTTTGAGTTTCACCATCTATGAGGATATCTTTAGTGATAACTCTTCCATCATTTCCTACCCTATATGTATTTTTACTATTAGAAGACAATCTTCTAATTAATTCTTGACTATTATTATCTCTAAATCTTATATTAACAGTAAGAGTATCATTATTAGAATTTTTTATAGTTGTACTACTTGGAATATAAATATTTATACTTTTATTCTCTTCTCCCTCAATACTTAGATTAGCAGGTTCACCAGATTCTTTAGTAGAGAGTTTTTCTCCAGCTACTCCTTTTCCCAAGTTCATATTATTTAAAACTTTAATTTTTAAACTATGAATAGGTTTTAACTCTTTAGTATCTAAGTTTAAATAAACTGGATTGATACTAGAATTTATATACCCTATTTTTATATTTTCTTTTTCTCTACTTTGATTTAACCAATTAAAAACGAATTCTCCCTCTACCAAAATTTTAATCTCTTGCAATCCTTCGCCATTAGTAGTGTTTTTAAAATAGATCTTATTTCCTACTTTTGTTCCAGATATATTTGTTATCTTAAGTTCAGCTAAATTTATAAATGAATTATTACTATTAGTTTCTAATTGAAAAAAATCTTGAATATTACCATTTTCTTTGATTATACTTACTTCACTAGAAAATTTTAACCTACTAGTTGTTCCTATAACTAAATTATCATTTGAATATACTTTAGAAATCTCAGCAATATAATTTTTTCCAAAGGAAAAATAAGAGAAGATGAAAAAAATAATGAAAACTAATATTTTTTTCAAGCTATTACCTCCTTACTCTTCAAGAGCTCTATTGATTAAGATATATAATGAATGGTGTTCTAAAGGAATATATGGTAATTTTTTAGAAATTTCGTTTACTCCTTCAATAAAGATTTTCTCTCTCTTTTCTAAATTCTCTTCCTTTTCAAACCTATTTTCAAAGTAATTTATCTCTTTATAGAGATTATCATCATAAATATCATAAAGAATAACCTTTCCTAAAGATATTCTTGGATATTTTTTATTGAAAACTAAATGTTGAAGAGCTATATCAAAATTTTTGGATTTTATTTTATAATAGTAAGCATCTACTTGATAAGGAAGAGTTTTTACTATAATTCCATATTTCTTTAATCTATTTTTTATATTCTCAGCTAGTTTTCTATCTTCTTCAGTATTTAATATTATGAGCTCAACAATTTTTTCTTTATCATTTAAAGTATTTAATTCTTTATTTATATTAAAATTTTTAACTTTATCAATATCTTCTAAATTTTTATTATAAATTTCTGGGGGTAAAAGAGATTCTTCCGTATTTAAAATATTATTTAGAATTTTTTTAAATTTTAAATCTCTATTTTTATTAAATACTAAAGCAGAAGTTACTATATTTTCACTTTTTTTAATATCAATATTTTTTTCATCAATAATTTTTAAATTTTTACCATTTTTAATATCAAAATTAGTAATATCATAAATTACATCAGAGTTATTATTAAAAAGAGAGAGTAATCTATCTTGAATAGAAAAAATTCTATCAATAATAATTTTTTTGTATGGAAATTCTATATTTGAAAGAGTAACACTATCTTTTTGTAAAGCTTCAACTTGATATAAACCTGTGCCAATAATTTTACCTGCTTTTTCTTTTATAATAGAACTCATAGTGTGCGAAAGAGTTTCAAATATATATTTGTCTTCTTGACTAAATTTGATAATAAACTCTCTATTATTAATAATTTCTATTTCTTCTATATTTTTATAAAACTCCTTTAAAGCTCCTTGAGTTTTTACTCTCAGTAAAGAATTTTTTACATCTTCTGATGTAAGAGAAGTTCCATCTTGAAATTTTATTCCATCTTTAAGTTTAATATATAACAGCTTTTTTGTTATATAATAATACTCTTGAGCTAACTTAGGAGTGATTTTACCATCAATATCTATTTCAAAAAGAGTATCATAGATAAATCTAAAAGCTCTTTTAGAGTAAATATCTGTTAATTTGATTGGGTCAAGAGTAGTAACCCTTAATTCTTGTGAGATTCTTATCTTATTTTTTTCTTCTTTTTTTTCAAAAATATAATTTTCTAACTCTGCAAAAGAGAGTTGACTAAATAATAATATAAAAATAAAAAATAATCTTTTCATATTTCACCACACTTTCATATAAGAAAAAAGCAATTATAAATTTAGAAAATACTCTAACTTATAATTGCAAAATAAACACTTCTAAATAAAGAATCTTTCAGTCTTTTATTATATTCTTTTCTATTCTAAGTGTAGCTCTATTTTATTTAAAAGTCAATAGTAAAATAAAAAATAAAAGAGAAAAATTTACCTAGTTTAAATAAATTTTTCTCTTTAAGAATTTAATTTTAAATTTTATTTTAAAAGATTATTTAATTTTTTAATAAACTCAACAGGATTTTCTATTTGGAATCCTTCAAGCATAAGAGCCTCTGTATAAAGAATATCTAATAAATCATCAAATTTAGGAGTATCTTTACACTCTTGAAGTTTTGCAAATAGAGGGTGTTCTGGGTTTAGTGCTAAAATCTTTTCAGCTTTTATATTTTCATTTCCAGGAATTTGAGAAAGTACTTTTTCCATCTCAAGAGAGATTTCTCCCTTAGCAAGTAGAGCAGAAGCACCACTACCTAAGTTATTACTTAGCTCAACATCTACTATTTTTCCTGTTAAGCTCTCTTTTATCTTATCTAGCATAGATTTATTGTCTTCAGATAATTTTTTAATCTCTTCCTCTTTTTCTTTGTTTTCCTCTAATTTGAAATCAGAATCACTTATAGATTTGAAAGTTTTTCCTTCAAACTCATTCATAGTTTTTAGAGCAAACTCATCAATCTTATCAGTTAAGATTAAGACTTCTATTCCTTTTTCTTTTAGAGCTTCCATCTTAGGTAGAGATTTTACAGTGGCTAAATCCTCTCCTACTACATAAAGAATCTCTTTTTTCTCTTCTCCCATACGCTCTACATACTCTTTCAATGTAACATATTTATCATCTAGAGAACTTCTAAATATTAATAAGTTTTGAAGTTTGTCTTTATTCATTCCAAACATATCGTGGATACCAAATTTTATATTTCTACCAAAAGCTTCCCAGAACTCAATATATTTTTCTCTATCATTTTTTAAGATATATTCAAGCTCTGATATGATTTTTTTCTCAAGATTTTTAGAAATAGCAGTAAGTTCACTATTTTGTTGTAAAATCTCTCTTGAGATATTTAGTGATAAATCATCACAATCTACAAGCCCTTTTACAAAACTAAAATATTCTGGAATTAGCTCATCACATTTATCCATTATAAAGACATTTTTTGTATAAAGTTGTAATCCTTTTTTATAATCTTTTGAGTAAAAATCCATTGGAGCTTTTTTAGGAATATATAGTAAAGCTGTATATTCAATACTACCTTGTACTTTTAGATGAAAGTGGAACATAGGATCTTCCCAATCGTGGAAAGTAGATTTATAGAACTCATTATAATTTTCATCTTTAAGTTGAGATTTATCTGTTTTCCAAATTGGTTTTGTAGAGTTAATTGTTTCATCATTGAAAATAATTGGATATCTTACATAGTCAGAGTATTTTTTAACTAAATCTCTTATCTTCCAATCTTCTAAGAAAGTCATAAACTCCTCTCCATCTTTTATAGTAAGAGTAATAGAAGTTCCTCTCTCTTTTTTTTCAAACTCCTCTATCTCATAAGAACCATCTCCAGTAGATGTCCACTTTACTCCCATATCAGATTGTGGAGATTTTGTAATAAGAGTCATCTTATCAGCTACCATAAATCCAGAATAGAACCCTACTCCAAACTGTCCAATAATATCTATATCATCTTTTGAAGTGTTTTCTAATTTTTCTTTAAAAGCTTTTGAACCAGATTTTGCAATAGTTCCTATATTTTCAGCTACCTCATCATAAGTCATTCCTATTCCATTATCTGTAATTGTTATCTCTTTTTTATCCTTATTTACTGATAGAGTTATTTTAAAATCTCTATCTTCTCCTAAAATTTCACTATTAGTAAGAGCCTCAAATTTTATTTTATCAATAGCATCACTAGCATTTGATATAAGCTCTCTTAAAAAAATCTCTCTATTTGTATAGATAGAGTGTATCATCAAGTTTAATAATTCTTTAGTTTCTGCTTGAAACATTTTTGCTTCTTTTCTCATTTAAAAATTACCTCCTTAGCACTCTAATAAATTACTGGCTAACAATTAATATATACCATAATCAATAAAAGTTGTCAATAATTTTTTATATTATAAAATTTCTGATTCAAGTTAAATAAAAAATAAAATAGTAAAATTTTTACTTTTAATATTTTAATAACTATTGAAATATAAATATATTTTATGGTAATATCTTATTGTAAAATAAATGAAATGTATTATAAATAAATAAAAAATTCTAAAATAAAATCAGTAAAAATTTTACTAATTAAGAGAAAGGAAGAGGATAAATGATAAACTTCAATGAAAAAAATAGAGAGTTTCATTTACAAGGGAAAAATTTTAGTTATGTTTTTAATGTTATGCAAAATGGACAATTAGGGCAACTTTATTTTGGAAAAAAAATAAGACATAGAGAAGATTTTTCACATTTTTTCTATAAACCTGAAGTTGGAATTGGAATAATAGCTCACTATGAAGAGGATCCAGGATTTTCATTAGAGTATTTCAAACAGGAGTACCCATCATATGGAACAACAGATTTTAGAAAGCCAGCCTTTGAGATAGAGGATGAGAATGGAAGTAGGGTAAGTAATTTTGTATATAAAGGATATAGAATTTATAAGGGGAAAGAAAAATTACAAGGATTACCAGCTACTTATGTGTTATCAGAAGAGGAAGCTGAAACTTTAGAGATTACTTTAGAGGATGAAGTTTTAGAATGTAGACTATATCTTACTTACACTATTTTCAACGAAAGGGATATTTTAACTAGAAATGCTAGATTTGAAAATTATGGAAAACAAAATCTAAAATTAAATAGAGCAATGAGTTTATCATTAGACTTACCAAATTATAACTATGAGATGTTACACTTTTCAGGAGCTTGGGCTAGAGAAAGACATCTTAAAACTAGAAAATTAGAGGTAGGAAGTCAATATATAGATAGTACAAGAGGAGCAAGTAGTGCTCATCAAAATCCTTTTATTATTTTAAAAAGACCTAATACAGATGAAGATATGGGGGAGGCTATTGGATTTTCCTTAGTTTATTCTGGAAACTTTTTAGCACACGTAGAGGTAGATCATTTTGATGCTACAAGAGTGACTATGGGAATAAATCCTTTTGATTTCTCTTGGAACTTAAATGGAGGAGAAAGTTTCCAAACACCTGAAGCTATAATCTCTTTTACAAGTACAGGACTTAATAGTTTAAGTCAAAATTTTCATTCACTATACAGAGAAAGACTTATGAGAGGGGAGTGGAAAGAGAAAGAGAGACCAATTCTTATAAATAACTGGGAAGCAACATATTTTGATTTTAATGAAGAAAAACTTTTAAATATGGTAAGAAAAGCTAAAAAGCTTGGATTTGAACTTTTTGTATTAGATGATGGTTGGTTTGGAAAGAGAAATGATGACAAAAGTTCTTTAGGAGATTGGTTCCCTAATTTAGAAAAATTACCTAATGGTATAAAAGGGTTGGCTGAAAAAGTAGAAGCTGAGGGAATGAAGTTTGGACTTTGGTTTGAACCAGAGATGATAAGTAAAGAGAGTGAACTTTATAAGAAACATCCTGATTGGATATTAGGAGTAAAGGGAAGAAAATTGTCACTAGGAAGAAATCAATATATTTTAGATCTATCTAGAGAAGATGTACAAAATTATATAATTTCTGTACTTGATGAGAGATTTGCTGAAGCTCCAATATCTTATGTTAAATGGGATATGAATAGAAATATGACAGAAATAACTTATAGAGATTTACCTCATAAGTATATTTTAGGACTATATAGAATATTAGAAAAAATAACTACAAAATATCCACATGTACTATTTGAGTCTTGTGCTTCTGGTGGTGGAAGATTTGATGCTGGTATGTTATATTATATGCCGCAAGTATGGACAAGTGATGATACTGATGCAATAGTTAGATTAAAAGTTCAACATGGGACTTCAATGGGATATCCATTACTCACTATGGGGGCTCATGTTTCAGATATTCCTAACCATCAAACTGCTAGAAAAACAAGTTTAGATATTAGAAATCATGTAGCTTATTTTGGAAACTTTGGTTATGAGTTAAATCCACTTATTTTTGATGAAGAGATGGATAAAAAAGTAATTAAATATTTAGATTTCTATAAAGAAAATAGAAAATTAATTCAATTTGGGGATTTTTATAGAATAGAGAGTCCATTTGAAGGAAATACAACATCTTGGATAGTAGTCAACAAAGATAAATCTGAAGCTTTAGTTGGATATTTCCAGATTTTAGCTGAACCAAATCCTGGTTATAATAAAAAAGTTATTTTAAAAGGATTAGATCCAGATAAAAAATATTTAGTCAATGACGAATTTGAAGCTTATGGAGATGAACTTATGAATATGGGAATAGTTTTCCAGCAACCTGATAGATATTTCTCTAAAGATTCAGAAACACAAGATTTTCAAAGTAAAATATTTAAATTGAAAGAGATAAAATAAAATATAAGGGGGATAAAAAAATGGTAGATTTTAAAATGAAACTTTCATATGGAATAGGAGCGTTAGGAAAAGACTATGCTTGTGCTATAATATATATTTTCTTAATGTATTATTTAACTGACGTAGTAGGGTTAGTACCTGCTTTTGTTGGTACACTATTTTTAGTAGCAAGATTATGGGATGCAATCAATGACCCTATGATGGGAATGATAGTTGACAATACAAGAAGTAGATGGGGAAAATTTAGACCTTGGATACTTATAGGAACTATTTTAAATGCTGTGGTTTTAATTGCTATGTTTTTTAAGCCAAATGGATTAGAAGGAAAAATGTTATATGCTTATATTTCTGTTGCTTATATTTTATGGGGAATGACTTATACAGTAATGGATATTCCTTTCTGGTCTATGATACCAGCTCTATCTAGTGACAAAAAAGAGAGAGAGAAGATAGCTGTTATACCTAGAATATTTGCTAGTTTAGCGTGGTTAAGTATAGGAAGTTTTGGATTACCAGTTATAGGATTACTTGGAAATGGAAATGAGGGAAGAGGATTTTCTCTACTAGCAGTTGGAATAGCAATTTTCTTTATATTTGCTTCAACTTTAACAGTTATAAATGTAAAGGAACAAATAGTAAGTGACCAAAAAGCTCCAAAGGTAAATTTAAAAGATACATTTAGATTGATTTTTAAAAATGATCAATTAGTAGCTTTAATAGGAACAGTTTTAATGTATAACCTAGTTGCTCAAATATCTGGAGGGGTAGCTATATACTACTTCAAATATGTAATAGGAAGAGAAGCACTATTTTCAGTTTTTACAGGATTTTCTGGAATAGCTGAAATAGCAGCATTAATGGCTTTTCCAATGTTATCAACTAAAATAGGAAGAAAGAAAGTATTTTTCTTAGCTTGTAGCTTACCAGTTATTGGTTTTGGGTTATTATGTTTAGCTGGATATATTGCTCCAGAAAGTGCTACTTTAGTTGCTGCTTGTGGAATTGTAGCTAAATTAGGATCAGGACTTTCTTTAGGTATTTCAACAGTTATGTTAGCTGACGTTGTTGATTATGGAGAATATAAATTTGGAAGTAGAAATGAAAGTGTAATTTTCTCTGTCCAAACACTACTTGTTAAATCTGCTTCAGCTGTAAGTGGTTGGTTAATAGGAATAGGATTGTCTTTAGTAGGATATGTAGCTAATGTACAACAAACAGCTTCTGCTATAATGGGAATAAGAAGTTTAATGATAATTTTCCCTATGTTATTATCAGCTATGGGATATGTAATATATAAAAAGTATTATAAATTAAATGATGAATATTATGATGAGATTATAGAGAAATTAGCTGAAAAAAGAGCTAATGCTTAGTAAGAAGGAGAGTATAATATGTGGTTAGGAGTAGATTATTATCCTGAACAATGGGACATATCAATGATAGATAAGGACTTAGACAATATAATAGAGCTTGGGAGTAATGTAATCAGGATAGGAGAGTTTGCTTGGCATATTATGGAAAAGGAAGAGGGAAAATTTGATTTTTCCTTCTTCGATATGGTTATAAAAAAAGCTAGTGAGAAAGGACTAAAAGTAATTTTTGGAACACCAACAGCTACAATTCCAGCTTGGCTTGCAAAAAAATATCCTGAAGTATTATCAGAATTTGAAAATGGTCAAAAAAGAAGATTTGGTGGACGTCATACAAGTTGCTATAACAGTGAAAAATATGTAGAGTATTCTAAAAAAATTGTAACAACACTTGTAGAACACTATAAAGATGAAAAAAATATAGTGGCTTGGCAACTTGATAATGAGTTTGGACATGAGGGAAGCGATGAGTGTTTCTGTAAATGTTGTGAAAGAGAGTTTCAAAAATTTCTTTCTAAAAAATTTGGTGGAGATATCAACAAATTAAATGAAACTTATGGAACAACTTTCTGGTCACAAGAGTATAACTCTTTTGAAGAGATACCTGTACCAGCTGCCACAATTACTACTCATAACCCAGCTTTAAGATTAGATTGGGAAAGATTTAGAAGTGAGAGTATTGTAAAATATTCAGATATGCAAATTGAGATAATTAGAAATATAATTCCAGAGGCAGTAATTATCCATGACTTCCCAGGTGGAGGATTAGATAAGCATGTGGACTACTCTAAGTTAGCAGAAAAATTAGATGTAGTAGCTTACAATAACTATCCAGTATGGGGAGGACAAAAGAAACCTATTCCACCTTGTGAAATAGCTTTTGGTTTGGATTATATGAGAGGGTTGAAAAGACAAAATTTTTGGATAACAGAGGGGATAATGGGAGCTCAAGGACATGATATAACTGGATATCTTCCAAGACCTAATCAAGCTAAGATGTGGTCATATCAAGGTGTAGCTAGAGGGGCTGAAACATTTATTTACTTCAGATATCGTGGAGCTACTAAGGGAGCAGAACAATTTTGTTATGGGGTAATAGATGCTGACAACCAAAAGAGAAGAAAATTTTATGAAGTTCAAAATTTCTTTAGAGTAGCTAAGGAAAATGAAAAATTTTTAGAAACTTCAATAGAGAGTAAAATAGCTATGATATATGACTATGATTCATTAGCATCTTTTAGAATACAAAAACAAAGTATATTATTAGATTGTCATAGTGAGATGAAGAGAATACATAAAGTTTTCTATGAAAAAAATATAATGATAGATATCATTCCTCATACAATGGATATTTCTAAATATGAAGTAGTAATTCTTCCGTTTATGATAATTTGGAAAGAGGAATTTGTAGCTAAGATAAAAGAGTTTGTAAATAATGGTGGTAAAGTTGTATTTACTTACCGTAATGCTATAAAAGATATAGATAATAACTTGACATTAAATGAGATGCTACCTGTAAGATATACTGATTTAACTGGAGTATATATAGAGGAAACAGAAAGTTTACAAGAGTATGATGAGTTACCATTAAAAGGTATAGGAGAATTTGAAGGAGTAGAGGGAAGAGCTGGAATATTTAGAGATATGCTTGTACCTACTACTGCACAAACTTTAATGAAGTATGATGATAAATTCTATAACGAGTTTTCAGCTGTGACAAAAAATAAAGTTGGGGCTGGAGAGGTTTACTATATAGGTTGTGGATTAGAAGATAAACTTATGACTAAGGTTATGGAAAAAGTTCTTGAAGGAACAGATATAGTAGAAGAGATTACTCCTGAAGGTGTAGAGGTAGTTGAAAGAGGAAATCTAGAAAATAGAGTAAAAATCTATATAAATCATAATGATTATTCAGTTAAGGTAAAAGAGTTTGAGCTTGCACCGTTTGAATGTAAAATTGTTAAATAACCTACTACTCTCTCTTGATTTCAATTTAAAAAATTAGAATAATTCAAGAATGACGAAGAACGAAAGTCATTCTTGAATTTTATTTATTAAGAATTTTTAATATTGACTATATAGTTTTATCTTTTACACTTTCTCTCTCAATAAGATTACAAGGCATAATAACTTTTTTTACCCCGTGTTCTCCTTCCCAAAGTTCTTCCATAAGTCTTATAGCTGCATCAGCATACTCTCTCATAAAAATTCTTATAGATGAAAGAGCTGGAGTAGCAAATTCAGAAAGAGGAGTATCGTTGAAGGTAATAATACTTACATCTTCAGGAATTTTTATATTTTTTTCACTAAAAGCTTTTAAAATACCAGAAGCAATAGCATCAGATGAGATAAAAAAAGCACTAGGTAATTTAGAATTTTTTAAAAATTTAATAATGTTATTATATCCAGATTTTGAATTCATCTCACACTCAACTATATATTTTTCATTAAAGAGATTATGCCCTTCTAAAAAACTTTTAAAATATACATATCTAGAATCTATCTCCCATTCTTTTGTATTACCAAAAGTATATTTGCTTCCAATAAAACCAATATCTTTATGCCCTTTATCTAAAAAATGTTTTAAAGCAATTCTTACTCCTAATTGATAGTTGGGAATAATACTGTGATAGGTCAACTCATCAGGAGATGAATCTATAAAAATAATATTTCTAGTATAGGATTCAAAATCAGCTATTTCCTCTAATGTAAATCTTCCTATTGGAAATATCCCATCTAATTTCTTTTTATTAATTTTTATAAAGTTTTTATCTTTATTTCTAAAAAGAGAGATAACCTCTATTCCTTTTTCTAAACAAACTTCTTCTAGAACATTTTTCATCATAATATAGTAAATATCTTTTTTCTGCTCTTCTAATTCAAACATTTGAGCTATACCAATCTTATACTTTTTAGCTTTTCTATCTTTGTATCTCTGTCCTATTGTTTTATAGTTTAATTTGTTAGCTATCTCTATAACTTTTTCTTTAGTTTTATTAGAAACATTTAAGGTAGTATCATTGTTTAATATTCTTGATACTGTTGTTATTGAAACATCGCTTAATTCAGCTATCTCTTTAAGTGTTGCCATAAATATCTCCTATCTCTATTTATCATAATTTTAGTTAGATATATAAGAAAATTCAAGAATGATGAAGATTGATAAGAATAAATAGAGCAAGTCAGCGAAGGTAAATGCTAAAAAACACAACTGTCTGAGACGAAGTCGAGTTTTGTGTTTTTAGTGAACCAAGCCATACTTGCTCTTTATTCTTTGAACGAAAGTCATTCTTGAAGTATTTTAATTAATTATAACGGTCTCTAATATTCTTCTTAATTTTTATATTTTGTTTATGAATACTCGTTTAAAACAATAATTTTATGCTAGATGTAAATAGTGAGTACATACTAAGAAAAATACTATTAAAGCACAAGCATCAATTATAGTAGTAATAAATGGACTTGCTATAATAGCAGGGTCTAGTTTAAGTCCTTTAGCTATAATAGGAAGAGTACTACCTACAACTTTAGCTATAATTATTGTAATAAATAGGCTAAGAGATATAGCAAAGGAAACAGCGAAATTAATATCACTTAGGTAGTAAATAATTAAAAAGTTTACTACAGATAAAACTACACCAATTATTACACTGACTCTTAGCTCTTTCCAAAATATCATACCAATATCAGATAACTCTATCTCTTCAAGTGCTATTCCACGAGTGATTAACATAGAAGATTGAGAACCAGCATTTCCACCAGTAGACATAAGCATAGGAATAAAAGAGATAAGTACAATAGCTGATTGTAAAACTCCCTCATAAGTTCTAATTATAATACCAGTAAAAGTTGCTAGTATCATTAAAATTAAAAGCCAACCTATTCTCTGTTTAACTAAAGAGAAAACAGATTCTTTTAAATACTCTTCATCAGATGGAGCCATAGCAGCCATCTTTTGCATATCCTCAGTATTTTCTTGGTCGATTACATCTACTACGTCATCTATTGTAATAATACCAACAAGTCTATCTTCATTATCCACAACAGGCATAGATGTCAAATCATATTTTCTAAAGTCAGAAGCGATGTTTTCTTGGTCATCAGTAGTATGACAACTTACAAAATTTGTTTCCATAGCTTCTCTAAGTGGTACATCATCATCTAAAAATATTAGTTTCTTAAGTGAGATATATCCTACAAGTTTTCTTTGATTATCTATTATATAACAGATATCAATAGTTTCATTATCAATTCCAAATCTTTTGATAGAGTGTAATGCTTGTCCAATATTCATATCATTTTTTAAAGATAGATACTCTACAGTCATAACACTACCAGCACTATTTTCTGGATATCTTAAAAATTGGTTAATCAAATTTCTCATATCAGAAGAAGTATTTTGTAGAATCTTATCTACAATATTTGCTGGCATCTCCTCTATAAAGTCAACAGTATCATCAATAAACATATCATTTACAATATTACGTATCTCCTCATCAGTTATGTTTTCAATGATTTCTTGTTGCTTATCAGAAGAAAGATAAGAAAAAATATCTGCTGATAAATTTTTAGGTAAAATTCTAAAAAGTTTTAAGCTTTGCTCCTTACTCATCTCTTCAAATAGCTCTGCTATATCAACAGGTTGTAGATCAACTAATATCTCCCTTACTTTGTTAAGCTGATTAGTCTCTAATAAATGATAAATATCTTCCAACGGAACCTCCATATAAAAAACCTCCACATAATAAAATTTCTCTCTATATAGATTACCATTTTAATTGAAAAAAGGCAAATAAAAATTCTATATTACTACAAAAGATTTAATAAATATTGTATAATATATTTGAATGAAAAATTAGGAGGATAAAAATGAATATAAAAGCTAGAGTTATCAGCTTAATTAAAGAGGTAGAGAATGGAAAATTTTCTAATATAGCATTGAATGAATATTTTAAAGAGAATAATCTTTCTAAAAAAGAGAGAGGTTTTATAACTGAGCTTTTCTATGGAGTAATTAGAAATAAAATATTTCTTGACTATGAGATAGATAAAAGAACTACTACTATAAAAAAAGATTGGATAAGAAATATTTTGAGAATATCTATGTATCAAATAAGTTTTATGAATAGTGACGATAAAGGAGTTATCTGGGAAGCTACAGAGCTTGCTAAGAAAAAATTTAGTGTTCCAGTTGGAAAATTTATCAATGGAGTATTAAGAAGTTATCAAAGAGAGTGTCAAGAAGATGTAAAAGAGCTAAAAGAGAGTGGAAAAAATTATATATATCTTTCATATCCAGAGTGGTTTTATAATAAACTTGTTTCTGAGTATGGAGAAGAGGAGGGAGAGTTATTTCTACAATCTCTAAAAAAAATTCCTTATATCAGTTTTAGAGTAAATAGATTAAAATATAGCTGTGAAGAGTTTGAAAAATTATTAGAAGAGAAAAAAATAGATATAATAAAAAAAGTGGATAGTGTATACTATGTAGATTCTGGAATATTACTGTATAGTGATGAATTTAGAGATGGAAAAATAATAGTACAAGATGCCTCATCATATCTATCAGCTAGAAATTTAAATCCAAAACCTGATGAATCACTACTAGATACTTGTAGTGCTCCAGGTGGAAAGACTGCTGTACTAGGAGAGCTTATGGAAAATAGAGGAGAGCTATTAGCCCTAGACATATATCCACATAAATTAAAATTAATAGAAGAAAATTGTCATAAATGTGGCGTAGATATTGTTAGAACTGTGAAGATGGATGCTAGAAAATTAAAGGAGCAAGGAAAGAAATTTGATAAGATATTAGTAGATGCTCCATGTAGTGGTTATGGTGTACTTAGAAAAAAACCAGAGGCTATATATAATAAAAATTCTGAAAATGTAGAGGAATTAGCTAAACTTCAGTTTGAAATTTTAGAATCAGCTTCTCAAGTTTTAAAAGATAATGGAGAATTGGTATATAGTACTTGCACTATTTTAAAAGAGGAAAATGGAGAAAATATTAAAAAGTTTTTAGAAAAATATCCAAATTTTGAAACAGTAGAGCTATATATTCCTGAAAACGTAAATGGAAGCTATGACAATGTAGGTGGATTTACTGTAGATTATAAAGAGGATATTTTAGATGGATTTTATATAGTAAAACTTAAAAAAAATAAATAGAAAGGATAGTTATGTTAGAAGAATTAAAAGAAGCAAATGAATATATAATAAGCAAGATAAAAGAGAATGATGAATTAATACTTGAGATGGAAAAATATGCTAGGGAGTATAATGTTCCAATAGTTACTAAAGAGGTAGCTGAATATCTTAAATTTATAGTAAAAAGTAATGGGATAAAAAATATATTAGAAGTAGGAACAGCTATTGGTTATTCTGGAATATTAATGGCTAAAGAGATAGAGAAAAATGGTGGAAAACTTTATACAATAGAGATAGATGAAGAAAGATATAATCTAGCTCAAGAAAATTTTAAAAAGTCTGGATTAAATAATATTGTATCTATAAAAGGAGATGCAGTAGAAGAGATTAAAAAAATAGATGAAAAATTTGATTTTGTCTTTATTGATGCTTCTAAGGGACACTATATGGAATTTTTTGAAGATTCATATAAATTATTAAATAAAGATGGAATAATATTTATTGATAATATTATGTTTAGAGGATATCTATATAAAGAGTATCCAAAGAGATTTAAAACAATAGTAAGAAGGTTAAATGAGTTTATTGAGTATCTATATTCAAGAAATGGAGGAGAGTTTGTACTTCTTCCTTTTGGAGATGGAATAGGACTATTTAGAAAAAAATAAATATTGTAAGAAAATTGCTAAAATCTTTTTTATGAGGTATACTCATATTAACAAACTAGGATTATACAAAGTAAGGTGATAATGATGAGTAAACCTAAAATATTAACAAGAAAAAAATTGAGAAAAGAGGTTCTTGAGCAAATAGAAAATTTTCCAATAGAAGCTCCAAGAGATTATAATATGGCAGATTGGAAATTTGAAAAATTAATAGAGCAGATAAAAACTTTTGAAGAAGATTTAGATGATGACCATGAGGTAGCTTTAAAATTAGCTTCTTTTGGTTCTGCTGTAGTTATGTATGTGATGACAATAGGCTATCAAAATCCTGATATGCTTTATTTTTATGGATTTGTAGATGGACAGCCAGCTCAACTTATTCAGCATATGAGCCAACTTAATTTTTTGATTACTTCAGTAGAAAAGATAGATAAGGATAAACCAGCTAGACGTATTGGTTTTGCTCTTCCAACCTTAGATAAAATAGAAGAGAAAATTGAAGATTAACACAGATTAATATTGAGGAGTAATGATTATGAGTGAAAAAAAATAGTTGACATAAAAAGTATTTTAAAAAATAAAGCTTTAGATAATAAAAAAATAAAATTGAAAGCAGAAGAGTTGATGAAAAAAAATATAACTGCTATGAGATACTTACAAGATAAGTAGTGGTATTTATGAATAGTAAATTTTATTCAGAAGAGGCAGAATATTTATATAATTTGATTATAAGCTTTAATAATGAATAAGTTTAAAGATGAATTAAATACAAGAGGGAAAAATTCCCTCTTGTATTTAATATATTAATCTTAGAAAAACTCTCCATTATCGCAGTAGTTTTCTCCTTGAAGTGGGAAGAAGATTACACAACAATCTTTGTTTCCATTGATTTTTTTAATAAATTTTGTAATGAAGTCAGCAACTTGTTTTTTAACCTCTGGAGTTCTTTCAAACCAGAAAAGTTCAACAAAAGTGTACCCTTCTACAATCTTTCCATCAAAAATATACTCAGTGTCAATGTGCTCAATAGTAAACCAAGTTCTGTCACATTTTACTATTTCAGTAAGTCCATCTATAAGTTCCTTACTATTTTCAATAATTGGTTGTTTAGCCATTCCTCTAATTTTTAAATGTGGCATATGATTCCTCCTTTTAGATTTTTTCTTTTTCTGGGATTAAAGTAACATCAATATAGTTTTTAAGATTAATTGCTTTTCTATTTACCTTCCATAGATTTTCCTTTGTCATAAGCTCTCTATACTCCTTTGGAGTAGCTAATTTATAATCAGGAACAGTAATTTTTTGATATAGATAATTAAGCCAAAAACTATTTTCTTTTACCTCTGTATTATACGATAATTCATAATTTTTTACAACACTATTAATTTTTTCTTTTTCAATATCACTGTATAGAAGTTTTTCCAAAGTTTTTAAGACAGCTTTTTTAATCTCTTCAACTCTTGCTACATCACAACTATATGAGATAATCAATTTATCTTCTCCATAATTGTTAGGAGATAGAGAAACTTTTGAAGAGATAGAGTAGACACCACCAATTTTTTCTCTGATATCTTCTATTAGTGCAATATCTAAGATTTGAGAAAAACCATTATAAAGGGTTTTTTCCTCATATCCATACTGAGAGTTATATGGGAAGATAAGAGTTATTGTAGCTTTCTTATCTACTCCTTTTATAACATCTTTTTTTATGATGTTTTTAGGAACATTTAGATTTAATGGTTTTACATTACTATTGTCCTCTTGGCTAGGTAGAGAGGCAATATATTTTTTTAAATAATTTTCTAATTCCTTTTCTTCAAAAGAACCAACTACAACTAAATTAAATTTTGAAAAATTATCAAACTTATTTTTGTACTCTTTCATAATTTTTTCTGGAGAGATTAGTTGTATATCTTCTAAAGTAAGAGGGTTTCTTCTGGGATGATTTCCACTATATATTTTATTTATCTCATCACTATAGACAGCTCTTGGAGAATTATTTTTATTGATTACACTCTCTCTTAGCTCTGTAATAGTATTATCAAGGATTACTTTATCAATCTTAGGTTCATAGATAAGATAGTTCATATATTCTAAAGCTGTTTCTAAATTTTTCTTATCTGTGGAAATTAAAAATCCTTGCTCATAATCTTCAATATATGATGAGATAGAGAAATTTTTCCCCTTCATAAAAGTTTCTATATCTTTAGGTTGTAATATACTAGCTCCAGATTGTTCTACTACTGAGGTAGCTATTGAAGAGTTAATAAATGATTCATAGTTATCATCTGAGCTTCCCTCTTGTTTGAAAAATTTTATATATATCTTATCCTTATCAAAGTCAGTTTTTTTAGTATAAACTTTTATTCCATTAGAAAGAGTATAGTTTCCATTTCCTTCTTTAATAAAATTCCCTTCACTTACTTTAAGAGGTGGAAGAGTAACAGGTTTAATAGAAAAATCAAACTCCTCTTTAAGTTTATTGCTATTTTTTATTATTTTTTCTAATTGTTTATTATCGATTTTACTTTGTTCTGTACTAGTTGTTAGGAAATAAAGTGAATCTTCTTTAAAAATTTTTTTAAATCTCTTTTCTAAATCTTTTGTAGTAATATCATTTATAAGTTTTAAATAGATAGCAAACTCCTGCTCTATGTCCATAAAACTCTCTTTAGATATCACATACTCTACTAGTGAATCAGCATAGGTATCGTGGGTAATACTCTCTTTATTTGCCACCATATTTTTATAGTTGTTTATTAAATTTTCTTTTTCCAATTCTAATTCATATTCACTGATACCATTTTTTAATGATGATTTAAAAAATTGATTGAAAAGAGTTATTCCCTCTTCTAGCCTATCATTTTTTATAACAGTTGCAGAGGTAAAAATATCTCTTGAATTACTCATATCGTATTTATATACAAGAGATTGTAAAAAAGGTGTGTCCCCATTTTTTTGTAAATTAGCAAGTCTTGTATTTAAAATATTAAAAAGTAATTGGTCAATAATATATTTTTTCATAGATTTTTCATCTTTTACAATATCCCTATCTAAAATTTTTGTAATTGTAAAGGTATTGTATCTAATCTCATCATCAGAGAAAGTTATATACTTATTTTTTAAATCTTTTAATTTATACTCTTTAGGACTCTCTCCTTTTCTACTTCCAGAGTAGTTGAAATATTTATGAATATAGCTTTCTACTTGGTTTGTATCAAAATCTCCAACAGCTATAACAGAGATATTTTCAGGTTGGTACCATTTCTCATAAAATTCTCTCACTATTTCTTGAGTAGCTCCGTTAATAGTTTCAGGTAACCCAATAGGAAATCTATCATAGTATCTTGAGCCTTCAAACAAAGCTTTCTTTTGTACATCTCCTAATCTTTGAGTTAATCCCTGTCTTAATCTCCACTCCTCTATTACAACTTTTTTTTCACTCTCTATCTCTTGAGGATTTAGGGTAGCTTCACTTGCCCACTCTCTTAAAACTTCAACACCATCTTCTAACTCCTTAGGGGTAGTAGGAACAAGAAGCTTATATACAGTTCTATCAAAAGAGGTATAAGCATTTAAATCTCCACCAAAACTAAGTCCAATAGATTGAAGATATTTTATCATCTCATTTTTTTCAAATTTAGTAGTACCATTGAAAGCCATATGCTCCATAAAATGAGCTATCCCCTGCTCGTTATCCTCTTCCATAAGAGAACCAGTTTTTACTACTAAATTGAGCATAGCTTTATTTTCTGGCTTTTTATTTTTATAGATATAGTAATGAATTCCATTTTCTAATTTTCCTGTAATTAGATTTTCACTGTTTTTAAAATTTTCAGCAAAGATTAAAATTGAAAAAATAGAAAACAGGAATAGAAACAGTATTTTTTTTAAAATTTTCATTGTATCCCTCCTTCTGTATTGATAATTTATTTTACTATATTTCTATTTACAATACTATGATTATTTTATAAAATAATAGAGAAAATTTTAAATTTTTAAATAATATGTTATAATATATAGTAAATAGGGGAAGTATGTAGATATAGGAGGAAATAAGAGAATGAAAAATTGTGTTTTAATTGGAGTAGCAGGAGGAAGTGGAAGTGGAAAGACAACTGTTGCTAGCAATTTAGTAAAGGCTTTCAAAGCTGAAGATGCTGTGTTAGTAGAGCAAGATGCTTATTATAGAGAGCTTACAAATATGAGCTTAGAGGAGAGAGCAAAGGTAAATTTTGACCATCCAGATTCAATTGAATTTGAACTATTAAGAAAACATTTAGAAAACTTAAAAAATGGAGTAGCAATAGAAAGACCTATATATGATTTTACAACTCACTCAAGAAAAGAGGGAGAAAGATTAATCCTTCAAAAATAGTAATTGTAGAGGGAATTTTAATCTTTGCTGTACCAGAGATAAGAGAGTTACTAGATGTAAAAATATTTGTAGATACAGATGCTGATGAGATGATATTAAGAAGAATAGAAAGAGATATGAATGAAAGAGGAAGAAGCTTTGAATCTGTAAAAACTCAATATCTTACTACTGTAAAACCTATGTACTTAGAATTTTGTGAACCAAGTAAACGTTATGCTGATATAATTATCCCAAGAGGTGGAGAGAATAAAGTAGCTATTGATATGGTAGTTAGTAATTTAAAAGGATATTTAAACTCGATGAAATAAAACTGAGAGAAATTTTTGGAAAGGAGGGGAGAGAAAAAAATGAGTTTTAGAGTTGTGTTAATTCACGGATTTAATAAAAGTTACAGAGATATGGGAGCTCTTCAAGAAAATCTTGAATTATTAGGGTATAGAGTAGAAAATCTAAATTTTCCATTAACCTTTCCAGATATAAAATTTTCTGAAAGTATGTTGAAAGAGTTTCTTTTAGATTTAAAATATGGTGGGCTTAATGAAAAGGAAGAGATAATTTTAATTGGATATGGATTGGGAGGAAAACTTATAGAGAGAACCTTAAGAGATGAAGAGGTAAAGGGTATTGTAGATAAAGTTATTCTCATCTCTGCTCCACTTAGAGATTCAGTTATTCATAGAAGATTAAAGAGAGCTTTTCCAATTTTAGATAATATTTTTAAACCATTGAGAGTTTTAAAGAAAAATAGTACCTTTAAGCTAGATGATAATATTGAAGTAGGGGTTATAATAGGAACAGAAACTTGTGGAATATTTTCAAGATGGCTAGGAGAGTTTAATGATGGAATTGTAAATTATAAAGAGTGTATTTATGAAGGGGCTAAAGAGACTTTAAAAATTCCTCTTGTGCATAATGAAATACATAAAAAAATGGGAACAGCAAAATACATAAACAATTTCATATCAAAGGGAGTATTTAGAACGTAATAGGAGGCAACTATGGAAAAACAAATTGAAAATTATGTGGAACTTACTATTAGAAAAGGGGTTAATATTCAAAAAGGACAGATTTTAGTAATTAACTCTCCAGTGGAAACTTATGATTTTACGAGAAAACTTGTAGAGAAAGCTTATGAGTTTGGAGCTAGTGAAGTTGTAGTACATTGGAGTGATGAGGTATGTGGAAAATATAGATATCTCTATGGAGCAGAGGAGATATTTGATATCTTTCCAAATTGGCAAAAAGAATCTCTTGATTATTATGTAAAAAAAGGAGCAGCATTTTTAAGTGTCTATGCTTCTGACCCAGATATCTTAAAAGAGGTAGATAAGGATAAAGTAGCTAGAGCAGAGAAGTGTAAAAGTTTGGCTTTAAAGGAGTTTTATGAAAATCTTATGGGAAATAGTAATCAATGGAGTGTAGTATCTGTTCCAACAAAAGCTTGGGCAATGAGAGTTTTTCCAGAGTTAAGAGAAGAGTTTGCTATTGCTGAGATGTGGAAACTTATCTTAAAAATAGTAAGAGCTGATAAAGAAAATCCTATATTAGAGTGGGAAAAACATTTAGCTATGTTAAAAGGAAGAATGGATTACCTAAATAATAAAAACTTTAAAAAACTTATCTATAAAAACTCTTTGGGAACTAATCTTGAGATAGGATTACCAGAGGGACATAAATGGATAAGTGGAGGAGAAAAATCTAAATCAGGAGTGGAATTTGTAGCTAATATTCCAACAGAAGAGATTTTTACTATGCCTCATAGAGATAGAGTAAATGGTACAGTTGTAAGTAGTAAGCCTCTTATCTATGGTGGAAGTGTAATCAATCATTTCTCTCTTACATTTAAAGATGGAAAAGTAGTGGAATATTCTGCTCAAACTGGAGAGGAAATATTAGGAAAACTTTTAGATATGGATGAAGGTGCTAGATATTTAGGAGAGGTAGCTTTAGTAGAGTATGATTCTCCTATCTCTAAGTCAGAAAAAGTTTTTTATAATACTCTATTTGATGAGAATGCTTCTTGTCATTTAGCACTAGGTGGAGCTTATCCAACTTGTATATCTGGAAGTGAAAACCAAAGTGAAGAGGAGTTAAAAAATAGAGGAATGAATAACTCTCTTACACATGAAGATTTTATGATAGGAACAGCAGATATGGAAATAATTGGAGTTGATTCTGAAGGGAATGAAACTCTTATTATGAAAGATGGTAATTTTGCCTTTACTATTTAAGAAAAGAGAGGTATAATATAATTCCTTGGCAGGGGAGTGAATAGCTCTAAAAAAGGTTCAGCCTTATGACTGAACCTTTTTTTCTATATTTTCTTAGGTTTTAGTGGTATATTAGCCACTAAAGTAGTTCTTCTAGTATTATCTGGATTTTCAGCAATATCTATATTTAAGCTTTCTTTATCAATTTCTACATATTTAGATATGACAGCAATAATATCATCTTTCATCTGCTCTAACATACCAGAAGAAAGCATAGCTCTATCATGAATTAAGACAAGTTTTAATCTATCTTTAGCTACATTTTTAGATTTTTTTTCTTCTTTATTAAAAAAACTAAATAATCCCATCTGTTCACCTACTTACTAAATACCATTTTTAATTTATCAAAAAATCCTAATTTTACATCTAAATTCAAGAAAGGAACTTCTTTTCCTTCAATTCTTTCAACAATATTTTTATATGCTTGAGCAGCTAGTGATTCCCCTTTATAGATTAGAGGTTCTCCTCTATTAGTAGAGATTACAATATTTTCATCATCAGGAACAACACCAATTAGCTCAATTGCTAATATATCAAGCATATCATCAACACTTAGCATATTTCCAGCTTTAACCATATCCATTTTAATACGATTAACTATTAATTTTGGACTTCTAATATCATTTGCTTCTAATAATCCAATTATTCTATCAGCATCTCTTGCTGCAGATATTTCTGGAGTAGTAACAACTATAGCTTCATCAGCAGCTGCTATAGCATTTTTAAATCCTTGCTCTATTCCAGCTGGGCAATCTATAAGTATGTAGTCAAAATCTTTTCTTAACTTTTCTATAAGATTTTTCATTTGCTCAGGATTGACATCATTTTTATCTCTAATTTGGGCAGCTGGTAAAAGACAAAGGTTTGAACATCTCTTATCTTTTATAAGAGCTTGAGCTATTCTACATCTCTCTTCTACTACATCAACTAAGTCATATACAATTCTATTTTCTAATCCCATAACTACATCAAGATTTCTAAGGCCAATATCTGTATCTATCATTAAAACTTTTTTTCCTTTTAAGGCTAAACCTACTCCTATATTAGATGTAGTAGTAGTTTTTCCAACTCCCCCTTTTCCAGAAGTTATAACTATTACTTTTGCCATACTATTCACTCCTAACTTAATAATCATTTGCTAAACGAGTACTAAAATCTTCGACTCTAATCTCTTTTCCACTTATAAAAGCTATTTTAAATCCACTTTTTCTATCAACCTTATTGGTGTCTAAGATTTTTTTCTGCATAGGCTCAGCTATAAGATGACCTATTACTAATTGAACAGGGTTCATGTGAGTAGCTCCTACAAAAGCATCTCTGTCACCATCTTGACCAGCATATACAGTTCCATTTAAAAATCCTAATACAATGACATTTCCCTTAGCTCTTATTACAGCTCCAGGATTGACATCACCAATAACTACAATATTTCCATCATATTCTAATTTGTTTCCAGAACGAAGAGTTCCTCTGTAAAATTTTGTAAATCCCTCTTCTGTAACAGCTTTTACAAATTTTATTTTTTCACTATCTCCACTGTTTTCAGAAAATACATAGGTTATATTTAAATCACTGTTAGATTTTATTAAATCAATTAATACATTTTCTTCCAGTTCACTTAATTTTCTATTGGTAAATTCAATAGCCATTTGTCCTTGTCCAATAAAGCTTCTAGCTTCTTTTACTTTTTCTACAAGACTATCTCTTAAAGCTAAAAAATCTACTTCATTATTTAGGTGAATGGATAATCTATCTTTTTTTCCTTTTAAAATAACATAATTATTCATAAGTCTCACCTTTTTTCTGTCCTTATACAGTGAGTATACCACATGTTCAACATTTAATCAATACTAGAGCTTATTATTATTGTAAGAATTGTGAAAAAATGTTATAATTTTAAATGAAATTATAAGAAGGAGCTAATTATATGAGTAAAAATATTTTTAAAGGAAGTGTTGTATTAAATCCAGTTCCAGTAGTAATGGTAACAAGTAGAAACAATGAAGGGAAAGACAATGTTTTTACTGTTGCATGGACGGGAACAGTATGTACAAAGCCACCTATGTTATCTATTTCAATTAGACCAGAAAGATTATCTTATGAGTATATTAAAGAGAGTATGGAGTTTACCATAAATCTTCCTACTAGAAGGCTAACAAGAGAAACAGATTTTTGTGGAGTTCGTTCAGGAAGAGTAGTAGATAAAATATCTGAGATGAAGTTTACCATGAAGGAGGGGAAAGAGGTAAGTAGTCCATATATTGATGAGTGTCCTGTAAATATAGAGTGTAAAGTAAAATCTATAATTCCATTGGGAACACACGATCTATTTTTAGCTGAAGTATTGTGTTCACATATAGATGAGAAACTTATAGATGAAAATGGAAAAATACATTTTGAATGGGCAAATCTTATAACTTATTCTCATGGTGAATATTTTCCAGTACCAAAAACAGCTATTGGAAGTTTTGGTTACTCAGTAGCAAAACAAGCTACCATTGAAAGAAAAAAAGCAATAGCAAAGACAAACTCAACCACTAAGAAGAAAAAAGATAAAATAAAAGAAAAAACTAAAAAGAAAGGAAGAAAATAATGTCAGACAGATTAAATGCTTTGGGACAATATATAATTGAACAAACTAAGAGAAATTTTAATTTTAAACAGATAAAAAATGATCCAATATATTATAATATTTTATTTACATTTGGAACAGATGATTATTTAGTAACTGATGATAAAGATGAGATAACAGCTACTATTCAGCTCATGGAATTTAGAGCTTTTCATAAGGACTATCCACCTAAACAACTAAAGAGATATACTCATAGAAAATTTGAAAAAATTCATAAAAAGAAAGAGGAATATATTACAGTTAAAGGAAAGAGATATATAATTATAAAATTATAAAATAAAAAGGACTTGCAATCACAAGTCCTTTTTATTTGCTATATCTATATAAAATATCTTGGGGAAAGATTTAGTATGTCTTAAGTATACACTTAGATTATGTCAATAGAGTTACAAAAGTAAGTAAATTATTTTTTATAAAAACTTTTAGGATTTGAGATATATAGTCCACATACACTACTAAGAGGCAACATTGCATAACTAGAAGTAAGTTTTATATCTAATTTATCCTCATCTAAAATTTTTAGAATTGTTTCTTTTAATTGATGATTGGGAAGAGATGGATAACCGATAGCAGGTCTGATATTTATTTTCCAAATATTTTTTGAAACAAAATCTTCTAAATATTCAGCTCCAGCTTCAACAATTCTATTATTTAATAACTCTTCTAATATTTTTAAATACTCTTTTTCTTTAAAAATCTCACTTTTATAAGAGAGAGCAAAAGCTCCAATATAATCATCACTATTGATAAATTTATAGATAAAATCCTCTTTAGTAGAAATTATATTATCTTCAATAATAAGTTTTCCATCAATTTTTTTACTAGAAAAAATTCCATAGCTTCCTCTAACTTTTAAATTATTTTCTTTCATCTTATTGAAGATAAAACTTAAATCCTCTTTTATTTTTAATTCTTCATTACTATTTTTAACTTTCAGAGTGTGTAACAGTATATCTAAATTTATGTATTTTTCTATATCTTCTAAAGAGATTTCTAAATATTTTTTTCCAATCTCTTTTGGAATTATAACTGGAGATAAAATCTCTTGAGTGTCTTCAATATTTTCTTTTTTATTTTTTTCATATAGTTTTCTTAAAGTTTTAAAGTTTTGTAATTTTTCACTTAAAAACCCTTCTCTTTCATCAGAACAAAGTTTATTAATTGATTGTAAGGTATCTAAAGCTTCTGATACATGTAAAACTTTTCCACTGTATAGAGGTTCTAATCTTAGAGCTGTATGGAGAGGAGAGGTAGTAGCACCAGCTATAAGTATAGGAGTTTTCATACTGTTTTCTTGAAAATATTTTAAGACTTTTTCCATCTCTTTTAAAGATGGAGTAATAAGCCCACTTAAAGTGATTATATCTACATTTTGTTCTTTAGCAGTTGAAAGTATAGTTTCCTTAGGAACCATAACACCTAAATCTATTATTTCATAGCCATTGCACTTAAGAACTGTTCCTACAATATTTTTCCCAATATCATGCACATCTCCCTCAACAGTTGCCATTAAGATTTTTCCTTTAGCTTTAACTTTCTCATCACTTTTTAAATGAGGGGTAATTATATTTACAGCTTTATTCATTGTTTCTGATGAACGAATAAGCTGAGGAAGGTAAACCTCTCCCTTCTCAAAAAGTACTCCTAATTTTTTCATACCTTCCATTAAAATATTTTGAATAATATCTAGAGGAGAGTAAATTTTAAGAGCAGAGTTTATATCATTTATAAATTCAGGAGTTTCTCCAAATATTAGAGCATTTTCAATACGTTGTTCTAAAGTAAGCTCCTCTTTTATAACTACCTCTTTTTTTCTTTGTATATGTAGATTTAATATCTGTTCTAGGCTACTCTCTTCTCCGAATATTAAATCTCTCAAAATCTTTTTATCTTCTAAAGAGAGAATAGGTGGATTTTCATTTGGATTTAAGATGGCAAAATTTAATCCCCTATTTTTACCCTCTTCTAAAAAGGTAGAGTGTAACCCTGCTCTTAAATCATTATTTCCTCTAAAAGCAAAGGAAAGATTACTAAGCCCCCCAATGATACCTACACCTTTAAAATTTTTTCTAATCCATTCACAAGCTTTTAAGAAATTTAGACCATTATATCTATCACTTTCCATTCCTGTTCCAATAGTTAAGATATTTAAGTCAAATATAATATCTGAGTTGCTATACCCTATCTCTTTCAGAATAGAGTAAGCTCTACTGCATATCTCTATTTTTCTCTCGTAACTAACTCCTTGCCCTTTCTCATCAAAAGCCATAACTACCACAGAGGCTCCATATTTTTTTATTACCTGAGCTTTTTTTCTAAACTCCTCTTCTCCCTCTTTTAAGCTAATAGAATTAACAATAGATTTTCCAGCTATATTTTTAAGCCCAGTTTCTATTACTTCAAAATCTGAAGAGTCAATCATTATTGGAATTTTAGATACAAATCTATCATTTTGTATAACTATTAGAAAATTTTTCATCTCAATTTTAGATTCAAATAATCCGTCGTCCATATTGATATCTATAACTTTTGCTCCATTTTCTATCTGTTTTTTAGCTATCTCTAAAGCTTTGATGTAATTTTTATCAGCTATTAGATTTTTGAAAATTTTAGAACCAGCTACATTATTTCTCTCTCCAACATCAACAAATTTATCATTAAAATAAAGGATTTCATTTCCTGAAAGAAAACCCTCTAATTTAAAATTTTCCTCAAATTTTCTTGGAGCTCTATTTTTAACTAAATTAGCTATACTTTTTATATGTTCAAAGGTAGTTCCACAGCACCCACCTAAGATATTAACCTCTTGGTTATCCACTAACTCTTTTAAATAGTTAGCTGTGATATCTGGAGATTCAAGATACTCTCCATCTTCATTTGGAAGACCAGCATTTGGATATAGAGAGATAGGTTTTTTTGTAAATTTACCAAGCTTTTTAGTAAGAGGAATAAGTTCTTTAGCACCAAAAGAGCAGTTAAATCCATAGGAGATAATACTCTCTCTATCTAAGGCAACTATAAGGGATTCTATACTTTGCCCAGTAAAGATTTTTCCCTCTTTATTAACAGTGGCAGAAATCATAATAGGAAGATTTATATTTTTTCTTTTCATTACCTCTTCAGCACTTATAACAGCACACTTAGCATTTAAACCATCAAATATAGTTTCAATAAGTAGTATATCTACTCCACCATCTATCAATCCTTCAATTTGTTCACTGTATGCTTCCTTGAGATAATCAAATTCTAAATCTCTATCATAGGGATTTTTTCCACTAGGAATAGTAAGAGTTTTATTTGTAGGACCTATTGAACCAGCTATATAGATTTTTTTCTCACTAGTAGTGGTTACCTCTTTGGCAAGTTCGGCACTTCTTTTAGCTATCTCATATGCTCTCTCTGAAAACCCATACTCATTTAGAGAGATTTTATTACAGTTAAAAGAGTTAGTTTCAATAATATCAGCTCCAGCTTCAATATATTTTAAATGAATATCTTTTATTATATCAGGACGAGTGATATTTAAAATCTCGTTACAACCTTTTTTATCGAGATAATCATCAGAGTTTAAGTTATATTTTTGAATAGCAGTTCCCATAGCTCCATCTAATACTAAAATTCTTTTCTGTAACTCTTTTTTAATATCCATAATTTTCATCTCTCTTTCTTAAAATATTTCCAATATTTTCCATTATTTTTTTAGAAGCTTCCACTCTGTTCATTGTATATATGTGTATCCCTGCTATATCATCAGAGATAAGCTCTATTATCTGTTCCATAGCATAAGCAATTCCCGCTTCTTTCATAGCTATTGGATTATCTTCATATCTATCTAATATCTTTTTCAATTTTTCAGGGATACTACAACCACACATAGAGGTAATTCTTCTGATTTGTTTACCATTTGTTATGGGCATAACTCCTGCTATCAGTGGAGTTTTTATATTAAGCTTTCCCAATTTTTCTTTAAATTCATAAAACTTTTCATTTTCAAAAAATATCTGTGAGATAAGGAAGTCAGTTCCACTATCTACTTTAGTCTTTAAATTGAATAGATCTAATAAATCATTTGTTTCTTGGTGACCTTCTGGATAAAAAGCTCCTCCAATAGAAAAATCTCCATATTCTTTAATGTATTTTATCAAATCATTAGCATGAGAAAACTCACCTATTTTATTTTCACACTCTTGTGGAATATCTCCTCTTAAAGCCATAATATTTTCTATATTATTTTTATTTAAATCTTTCAATATCTCATCTATCTCTTTTTTTGTTGCTCCTATACAAGTCAAATGAGCAAGAGCTTCTATATTATTTATATTTTTTATTTTAGAAGCAATATCTACAGTGTTTCTTCTAGTACTTCCACCAGCTCCATAAGTAACACTCATAAAGTCTGGTTTTAAAAGAGAAAGCTCATCTATAACTTCATAAACTTTTTCAAGAGTATATATTTTGTTAGGTGGAAATACCTCAAAAGAGATAGTAGGTTGTTTTTGTTTAAATAGTTCTTTTATTTTCATATTTTCCTCCAAGTGTTTTATAATAAAAAAACTTCCTTTATCTGATAGATAAAAGAAGTTAAAAACTTTATACTATTACCATCTATCAGGAATTAGCACCACACCATAAGGTAGGTTGCTGAGATATCACAAGGCCTGTCCTTCAATCTCTCTCTATGGATTTATTTTGTCAATTTTATCATAATAATATCTCTGTGTCAACAATAACTTGATTGTCCTTCAAAAAAATGATTTAATAGTAGTGGGGGGATATAATGAGTTTAAATAGAAAAGAGTTAGATATTCTTGAAGAGTTAAGTAGAGAAGAAAAATTGACATTGGGATATCTTTCTGAAAAATATGAAGTAAGTGAGAGAAATATAAGATATAGTATTGATAACTTAAATTATTATTTAACAAAGTTTTCTTTTCAAGAGATAGGAATAAAAAAAGGGGAATTAAACTGGCGAAGTAGTAGAGAGAGGTTAGAGGAGTTTATACAAAGTATTGATATAGATAACTATATTTTCTCGAAAGAAGAGAGAGAAAATTATATTTTAATAAAGTATTTATTCAGTGAAAATACTACTATAACAGAGATAGAAAAATATCTAAAAGTAAGCCGTCCTACAATAAAAAAGGATATAATCTCTCTTAATGAGTACCTTAAAGAGTTTGAGTTAGAGTTTGTAAGAGAGGAAAATGGAATAAATATAAAGGGAAAAGAGAAGAAATTACGTCATCTCAAACTTTTAAAACTTTTAGAGTATTTGGATATAAAAGATAATAAAATAATATTCTTATCTAAGATATATCTTACAGAAAAAGAGGAGTTAGAAGTAATAAAAAAATATGTAGGGAAAATAGATACAACTCTTTTTTACAATTTGCTTTTTAAAATAGAGAAAGCTTTAAGTGTAAAATTTGATAAACAATTTGAAAAATTAATATATATCTATCTTATTCCTACAGTGGAGAGAATAGAGAAAAATTTTATAATTAAAAAGAAAGATAATAGTGAATTTTTAAAAAATCTAACTGATTATAAAGTGATAAAAAATATTTTAAAGGAGATTATTCCAGAAGATTTAGAGTTTGAATTTCTACATCTCACAGAATATTTTATAAGTGGATATTACTCCGATGATTTTTCAGAAAATATTTCATTAGTAAAGGAGTTTGTTGAAAAATTTTCTGAAATTATATCACAATCTTTAAATTTTGAATTTTACAATAATTTAGAATATAGAGAGGAAATTTTAAAGTATCTTCTACCAGCAGTTTATAGAATAAAAAATAATTTTTTCCTTATAAAAACTGAAAGAAAAGTAGAGATTAATAAAAATATTTATGAAAAAATAAGAGAAGCAGTTATAGTTTGCAATTCAATAATGAAAGAGCCCTTTAGAGAAGATGAGATAGAGTATCTTACAGAGATAAGTGAGAAATATATAAAAAGAGAGGAAGAAGGAAAAATTTCATTGGCTAAACTGATGGAGCTTATTAAAAAAAATGCAGATATTTATGATGAGAAAAAATTAGAAGAAGAGATTATGAAAGCTTTTAAAAATAAGATAGAAAATTAAAAACCTCCTTAAATTTTATTTCAAAAAATTTTGAAATATATTTGATATTAACAAAAAAATATCTTAAATATATAATAAATGTATTAATATAATATAGGAGGTTCTTAAATATGAGTAAAAAAGTTGGTTTCTGGGAATTTTTTCAGGGATTAGGAAAAACATTTATGTTGCCAGTATCATTACTAGCAGCTTGTGGTATTATGTTGGGGATAGGTAGTTCGTTTGCTAGTTCTGTAACAGCAGAGGTACTTCCATTTTTAAAGGTACCTGTAATAAAACTATTTTTTGAATTTATGTCTACTATTGGTTCTTTTGCTTTTTCAAATTTACCAATAATGTTTGCTATGGCTATCCCTCTTGGACTTGCAAGACAAGATAAGGGAGTTGCAGCTTTTTCTGGATATGTAGGATTTGTAATGTCAAGTATGACAGCAAACTTTTTCTTAAAAGTTACTGGTACACTTGCTACTCCAGAGAATATGAAAGCAGCTGGACAAGCTATGGTATTTGGTATTCAAAGTGTTGATATTGGAGTTCTTGGCGGAGTAATAATAGGGGTTATAGTTTATAAAATTCACGATAAATTTTGTGAAATAAAACTTCCAGATGCTCTTGCTTTCTTTGGTGGAGCTAGATTTGTTCCTATTGCTACTGCTGTTATAGTTGGTATAGTAGGACTTGTAATTCCTTTAATTTGGCCTTTCTTCAATGGAATTATTATAAAAATTGGAGAACTTATTGGTAAGGCTGGAGTTTTTGGACCATTACTATTTGGAGCTGGAGAGGGAGTATTAAGACCATTTGGATTACACCATATCTTAGTTGCTATGATAAGATTTACTTCTGCTGGAGGAGAGGCTATTATTAATGGAGAGCCTGTATATGGAGCTTTAAATATTTTCTATAAAGAGTTTGCTAATGGTATTTTAGACCCTAATGTTACAAGATTTTTATCTCAAGGTAAGATGCCATCATATATGTTTGGTTTACCAGCAGTGGCATTAGCTATCTATCATACAGCTAGACCAGAAAATAGAAAGAAAGTAAAAGGACTTCTTGCTTCTGGAATTGTAGCATGTGTAATAGGAGGAATCACTGAGCCACTAGAATTTATATTCCTTTTCCTATCTCCAGTATTATATCTATTCCACTGTATAATGGTTGGACTAGGATTTATGACAATGGGAATTTTAAAAGTTGCAATAGGTAATACAGATGGTAACCTAATTGACTTTGTAGTATTTGGTATTTTACAAGGATTTAGAACAAAATGGTATTTAGTAATTCCTGTAGGAATAGTTTGGTTTGCTATATATTACTTTGTATTTAAATATGCTATTTTAAAATATGATTTAAAAACTCCTGGAAGAGAGTTAGTAACTAATGACTCTGATATAAAATTAGGTGGATATGATGCAGAGAAACTACTAAAAGCTCTAGGAGGAAAAGAAAATATAGTATCACTTGATAACTGTATTACAAGACTTAGATTAGTAGTTAATGATATGAGCGTTGTAAATGAAGATGAGATAAAAGCAACAGGGGCAATAGCTGTAGTAAAACTAGATGCTACAAACTTGCAAGTAATAATTGGTCCACAAGTGCATGTTGTTAAAAATAAATTAGATAAATTGATGAAGTAGTAGGTGAGATATATGAATTTTGATACTGTCATTGATAGAAAAGGAACATACTGCACACAGTGGGATTATGTAAAAGATAGATTTGGGAAAGATGGGCTTCTACCATTCACTATCTCTGATATGGATTTTCAAGCTCCAAAAGAGATAATAGAAGCACTAATAAAAAGGGTCAATCACGGGGTATTTGGGTATAGTAGATGGAATCATGAGGATTTCAAAAATTCAATAGAGTTTTGGTATAAATCAAGATTTAATTATCAAATAGATAAAGAGTGGATATTATATGCACCTAGTGTAATTTATTCAGTAGCAAAATTTATAGAGATGAAATCAGGAAAGGGCGATGGGGTACTTATTTTTACCCCTGCCTATGATGGATTTTTTAAAGTGATAGGAGATAACGATAGAAAAATTATCTCTTCTCCTCTAATAAAAAATGGAAATAATTATGAGGTAGATTTTGAAGATTTTGAAAAGAAATGTAAAGAAGCAAAAATCTTTTTAATGTGTAGTCCTCATAATCCAGTGGGAAAAGTATGGAGTAGAGAGGAATTAGAAAAAATTATATCTATTTGTAAAAAATATAATATTTTTATAATCTCTGATGAGATACATATGGATATAGTATATAAAGGAAAACATACTCCTATTCTTGAGGTAGCTGGAGATTATATAGAAAGTATAGCTATCTGTACAGCAGCTTCTAAAACATTTAATATTCCAGCATTAGGTGGAGCATATATACTATGTACTACAAATTTAGATAGAGATGAGTATTTAAGAATATTAAAAAATAAAGAAGCTCTATCATCTCCAAGTATATTAGGAGTAATAGCTACTATTGTGGCTTATAATCAGTGTGGATATTGGGTAGATGGACTTTTAAAATATACAAAAGAAAATATAGAATATGTAAGGGAATATTTAAAAGAAAATATTCCTGAATTAACTTGTGATATTTCTGATGGATGTTATTTTGCTTGGATAGATTTTTCAAAATTAAATATATCTAGTGAAAGTTTTCAAAAAGCTCTAATAGATATAGGAAAAGTAGCAATTATGCCAGGAGTTACCTATGGAGAAGAGGGAAAAAATTACCTTCGTTTAAATATAGGATGTCCAAGGGAAAAAGTAAAGGATGGATTATCGAGATTAAAGTTAGCAGTAGAAAGTTTTAAAAAATAATTATTTTTCCTCTTTATTTATTTCCTTTTATAGAGTATACTTGTATTAGACAGATAGTTTATTCAATATCATTGACAGAGGGGGAGTTAACAATGACTAATCAGTACAATAAAGATGGTAAAAAAGAGGGGCTATGGGTAAAAACTTATGATAATGGTGCAATACAAGAGGAAAAAAACTATGTTAATGGTGTAAGAGAGGGAGAATATAAATCTTACTATATGAATGGACAGATAGAAACTAGAAAATTCTATAAAAATGGAAATATTGATGGAGTATATGAAACATTTTATAGTGATGGTAAATTAAGTTCAGTTCGTCATCTTGTAGATGGAGAGGCTAAAGGACTTTGTGAGGAATACTATCCAAATGGAAAAATAAAAAGGACAGCTTTTTATGAAACTACTTCTACTACAAGTAAAAATTTAAAATATTATCCAAATGGACAGTTAAAGCTTAGTGTAAATTTAAAAAATGGAGCCATGTTTGGATTATATAAAGAGTACTATTCGAATGGAACTCTTCATATAGAGTGCCATTATACAGATCATGGAAAATTACATGGAAGATATAGAGAGTTTGATGCAGCTGGAAATTTATTAAAAGATTGTACTTATATCGATGGTGTTGAACAAATTAAATAGATAAAAAAATAAGGTGTTGCTCAAATTGCAACACCTCAGGCTGTAGACAATCAATTTGTCTATAGCCTTTTTTGTTTACACAAAATTTCTAATACTATCTTAAATTGATTACACTCTTTGTTCTCAGAATGATTTTTATCAATTATTCTTATCTTTTATTAATTTGAAACATAAAATATCATTCTTTTTCTATGTTATATAAACTAGGATATTCTAAGAGCTTATTATTTTTTAAATAGTTATAAGTTAAACTTAGTCCCTCAAATAAAGTATATTTATTTTTAAAACCAGTTGCTAATACTTTATTAATGTTTCCAAATAAATGAACATCTCTAAAAGGAAACCAATCTCTAGCTTTTAATTTTTTGATTTCTAAATTAACATATTTAATTTCAACATCTTTTTTAGCAATCTTTCCACATATTTTTACATATTGATTAAAAGTAACCGCTTCGTTCCCACTAATATTAAAAATATTATTATAAAATTCCTTGTTATTAAAAGAATAAATTATAGCATTAACTAAATCATCTACATAACCAAATTGGACTATTTCTTCACCCTTATTAGGTAAATAAATTGGTAAATTATTTTCAATTCTTGAAAAAATATAATTTTCTCTATTTAAGTTATTTCCAATACCATAAATATAAAATGGTCTAAAAATTGTATAAAAAGTTTTTTTGAATAACTCTTTTATTTTCATTTCGGATAAATATTTATTTTCGGCATATACACCCCAAATTTCATTTTTTCCAATAACTTCATCTTCGTTTATTGGATAACTTTGGACATTATTATAAATAGAAGCACTACTTATATAAATATATTGTTTAAAATTCTCTTTCATAACTTTATAAAAAATTTCAACTTGTTTTGGCTCATATCCTGATATATCTATAACAATATCTATATTTATATTTGAAACTACTTTTTTTAATTCTTCCGTATTATTTCTATCTGCTTTTAAATGAATTACTCCTAAAGGATTTTCTCTTGTTCCTCTGTTTAAAGCATATACTCTATGCCCTAATTCTAATAGTTTTTTACATAATGCTTTTCCTAAAAATTGATTGCCTCCTAAAACTAGTATTTTCATAAAGTTCCTCCTTTTAATATTAATTCATCTAATAAAAAGTATACTCCTAAATTTTTGATTTTTCAAGAATGATTATAAAATAGTGATAAATCATTTATTAATATAGGTAGTTTTCTTTCTTTAGATTTGATTTGTATAGTTTCTCATTTATGGGAGGAATCACCACTCTTTTATTTTTATTAAAATATTATTTTCTCCTAACTTTAAAAAAAAAATATATTTTGTATATTGCACACGACACCATGTATTATAAAAGAACTTATTATTTGAAAAAATATTGACATTTTGAAAAAAATTTTCTATAATTAGTTAATTAAATTTTAGGAGGAATTAAATGAATAACGATTACTTTATCAGAATTTTTTACATTATTTTAATGGGATTTGGTTTTCCTATTATGAGGTTTATGAGTATTCATTTTGAAATAATTAATAATAATGCTGTAAGATTTTTAGCAGGAGGATTTTTATTTATTTTAATTTGTATTTTTAAATTTAGAGATGAGTTTAAGAAAATAAAGGAAGAGCCTATTTTAATTCTAAAATTATTATTATTAGGGTGTTTTATGACGGGAAATATGTATTTCTTTATGAATGGATTAAAAAATACATCTGCACTAGCGGGTAGTATTTTTGGTATCCTTGCTATGCCTTTAGCAATTATTATGGCAGCAATATTTTTTAAAGATGAAAGAGATAGAGTAAAAGAAAAAAACTTTTATATAGGAAGTATTTTAGCTGTAGTTGGTTCTTTGCTTTTTGTTATTTATGGAAATAAAGCAGGAGGAAGTAGCGATTTCTTAAAAGGAGCTTTATTCTTAGGAACAGCAATTTTTATTCAATCAGTTCAAAATTTGGTAGTAAAAAATATAGCTAAAAAATTACATGCTATTGTTATCAGTGCTTCTACAGCAACTTTATCAGGAATAATTTATTTAACAATAGCTATTCAAAGTGGAAAAATAGTTCAATTATCAGAAGTTAGCCAAGGTTTATTAATTGGACTAGCTTTAGCAGGTGTTTATGGTATGCTTACAGGAATGTTGATGGCTTTTTATATAGTTCAAAAGCAAGGAGTTGTAATCTTTAATATTTTACAATTAGTTATTCCACTTTCAACTGCAATAGTAGGTTATTTTACTTTAGGAGAAAAAATTAATTTTATTCAAGGAATAGGAGCTATTGTAGTAGTTCTAGGATGTATTTTTGCTTTAAAAAAGAAATAAGAAGTATTGACTTTTCATTAATGATATTGTAATTTTATTATAAAGAATGGGAGGGATTATAATGGAGTTAGATAAAATGTTAAAAAATAAAATTGTTTTTCCACTTAGTTTAATAGTAACAATGTTAGGAAATATAACTTTTAATTTTTCTACAAATTTGTATCTTCTTGAAAAAACAGAAAAAGGTATAATTTTAGCAACAAATATTTCTCTTTCTATTTTACCAGTAATAATTTTTGCTCCAATTTTAGGAAAAGTAATTGATAATTCTAGTCATAAAAAACTTATTATTTTATTTGGAAATTTTTTAAATTTATTACTTATGCTATTAATGATTTTATTTTGGAATAAATTAAATAACACATATTTGATTTACTTTGGAATACTTTTTAATAATTTTTTTTCTTTTTTAGTTTATTTAACATTTGAAGCTTCTATTCCTCAACTTTTTCCAAGAGATTGGTTAATAAAAGCTAATTCTCTTTCATCAAGCATTGATTCTATATCTGGAGTTCTTTCTCCTTTATTAGGAGGATTTATTTACTCAATTTTAGAAATTCAATCTATTTTAAAATTAAATATTATTTGTATTTCTATTGTTATTTTAATTAATACTTTTTTATCTTTTAGAAAGAAAAGTATTATAGATGATAATTTTGAAACTCGTTCTAATCTCAATACAGCTTCTAAAAACAAAAAAATATTAAAGTTAGTTATTGTTACAGGAATTATTTTTAATATTGGATTTGGACTAACTTTTTCTGTAACTATTCCATATATTGTAAATAAAGTTTTTCAAGTAAATAGTGAAATATATGGTGTTATTCAAAGTTGTTTTTATCTTGGGATGATGTTTGGAGCAAGTTTTTTTATAATTAAAGTTAAAGAAGTAACAGTAAAATATTTCTATAAAATATTTTTACACTTAGGACTAACTTTTATTTTATTCCTATTTCCTCTTATTATTAAACTTAGTTTAATTTATAGTATTATTCTTTATATATTAGCTATGATTTGTTATGGTATGCAGTCATCTTATTTTGATATATGTTTAACTTCATTTGTTCAAAAAGAAATTTCTGAAGATATTTTAGGTAAATATTTGGGTATTTTTATTAGTGTTAGTAAAATTTTTCTATTAATTAGTATTTTTATATCAGGTATGATTATTGATTTGATATCATATGAGATTATTTTTTATATATCGACTATTTTATTTTTCCTAACTTCTTTAATTTTAAAAAGAATAAATAATTTTGATGGTTAATAGGATAATTAAATTTTATAAGGATTTTTATATTAGAACAGTTTTTTATTTAATATAAAATTAAAACAAGAAGAAAATCTTACTTATAACTATTAGTAAAATTTCTTCTTGTTATTATTTTAATTATTCAGCATAAAGCTCTTCAAGTCTAGCTTGAACTCTCTCATCTTCTAAATACTCGTCGTAAGTCATAGTTTTATCTAAAATTCCTTTAGGAGTGATTTCGATAATTCTATTAGCTACTGTTTGAATAAATTCGTGGTCATGAGCTCCAAATAGTATTGTTCCCTTGAAGTTGATTAAAGCCTTGTTTAATGATGTAATTGACTCAAGGTCTAAGTGGTCATTAGGGTTATCAAACATAAGTACGTTAGCATTAGTAAGCATCATTCTAGCTATCATACATCTTACTTTTTCTCCTCCAGATAGAACTGAACAGCTCTTTAATGTTTCCTCTCCAGTAAATAGCATTCTACCTAAGAATCCTCTTACAAAAGCTTCATGTTGGTCAGGAGAATATGGTCTTAACCAATCGATTAGATTTAAATCTTTATTTTCAAAGAATTTAGTATTATCCTTTGGCATATATGCTTGACTAGTAGTAACTCCCCAAGTGTAGCTTCCAGAATCTGGTTCCATCTCTCCACTTAGTATATTTAATAAAGTAGTTTTAACAATATCGTTTTTAGCTAAGAATACAACTTTATCTCCAGTATAGATAGTGAATGAAACGTTATCTAATACCTTTACTCCATCTACTGTTTTAGTTAAGTTTTCAACTTTAAGCATGTTGTTTCCAGCTTCTCTCTCTTGCTTAAACTCAACAAATGGATATTTTCTATTAGAGATTTGCATATCTTCAAGTTGTAATTTATCAAGTAATTTCTTTCTTGAAGTAGCTTGCTTAGATTTAGATGCGTTAGCACTGAATCTAGCAATAAATTCTTGTAACTCTTGTCTTTTTTGCTCAAGCTTTTTATTTTTAGCAGAGATAAGTTTTGTCATAAGTTGGTTTGACTCATACCAGAAATCATAGTTTCCAACATACATTTTAATTTTTCCATAGTCTATATCTGTGATATGTGTACATACTTTATTTAAGAAGTGTCTATCGTGAGATACAACTATTACAGTAGTATTATCTAAATCCATTAAGAAATTTTCAAGCCAAGTTATAGCTTTGATATCAAGTCCGTTTGTAGGCTCGTCTAATAGTAGTACATCAGGATGTCCAAATAGAGCTTGAGCAAGTAATACCTTAACTTTTTCTGGCTCTCCTAACTCTTTCATATATTTATGATGTAAATCAGTACCAATTCCTAATCCCATAAGTAGAGTTTCAGCTTCTGTTTCAGCTTCCCAACCATTAAGTTCAGCAAACTCCCCTTCTAACTCTCCAGCTCTAATACCATCTTCATCAGTAAATTCTTCTTTAGCATATATAGCATTTTTTTCAACAATGATATCCCATAATTTTTTATGTCCCATAAGAACAACATCTAAAACTTTATCCTCTTCATGTGCAAAGTGGTTTTGGTTTAAAACAGCCATTCTTTTATTTTTGTCAAAAATTACCTCTCCCTCAGTAGGTTCTAATACTCCTGAAAGGATTTTTACAAATGTAGACTTACCAGCACCATTAGCTCCTATAAGTCCATAACAGTTTCCAGGTGTAAATTTGATATTTACATCTTCGAAAAGTTTTCTACCAGAAAATCTCATACCTAGATTACTAGTTGCTATCATTTAAATAATTCCTCCTTATTTACTCTCAAAAAATTCCATAATATTATATCATTTATTTTGAACTTTTACAATTAAAAAAAATATATTGAGTTTTTTTAAATTTTATCATATAATATAACCTGAATGTTTTTAAGAAAAGGAGATGAAAATGGCATCTATATTTGATAGTCTAAAAATAAAAAATATAGAGTTGAGAAATAGAATAGTTCTTCCACCACTTGTAAGATTTTCTATTGTAGGTTTAGATGGATATGTTACAGATGAGTTAGTAGATTGGTATGAAGATGTTCTTCGTGGAGGAGTAGGATTTGTAATAGTTGAAGCTACTGCTGTTAGTGAAGATGGAAAACTTAGAGAAAATCAACTTGGAATATGGAATGACTCCTTTATCTCTGGACTTAAAAGAATAGCAGACAAATGCCATGAATATAATGTTCCAGTACTTATACAGATACATCATGCAGGATTTAAAGAAGGAATAAAAGATGTAGATAAGTCTATCCTTGATGAGATTTTAGAAAAATTTAAATCAGCTTTTAAAAGAGCAAAACTTGCAGGTTTTGATGGGATAGAGATACATGGAGCCCATACCTATCTTATCTCTCAACTTAATTCAAGACTTTGGAATACTAGAGATGATGAGTATGGAGGAAGCTTTGAAAAAAGAATGTATTTTTCAAGAAGATTAATTGAAGAAACAAGAGAATTATTTGATGATAATTTTATATTGGGATATAGAATGGGAGGAAATGAACCAGAGCTTTCAGATGGAATAGAGATAGCTAAGTATTTAGAGAGTTTAGGAATAGATTTAATCCATGTTTCTTCTGGAGTTCCAGATCCTAAATATACAAGAAAAGAAAAAATTGATGTACCTAAAGATTTTCCACTTGATTGGGTAATTTATATGGGGACAGAGATAAAAAAACATATAAATATTCCTGTTATTGGAGTTAGAAATATAAAAAAAGAAAAACAAGCAAGTTGGCTTGTTGAAAATAATCTTCTTGACCTTGTAGCTGTTGGAAGAGCTATGATAGCTCGTCCAAATTGGGTAAATGTAGCTAGAAAGGAGTATATTGCTAGAAATGGAATTAAAAACTCTTGATATATTTTGTGAGATTATAGATAACTATGGAGATATTGGAGTAGTTTATCGTATTGCTAAGGAGTTGGATAAAATTTTTCCCAACTCAAAAATAAGAGTGTTTCTTAATAGATTAGAAGAATTTAAGAAAATAAACTCTCAAGTGAAAGATACTCCGTGTCAAATAATAGATGGGATAGAGTATATAACTTTTGATTATGTACAGAAAAAAGCAAAAGAGCTTTCTACATCTCAAGTTATTATAGAGGCTTTTGGTTGTAAGATACCAGATGAGTATATGGAAATAGCTTATGGAAATTCAGAGTTATTAATTAATCTAGAATATCTTTCAGCAGAGGATTGGATAGAGGATTTTCATTTACAAAGTTCTCCACTAGGAAAGGAAAAATTAAAAAAAGTTTTTTTTATGCCTGGATTTACAGAAAAATCTGGGGGAATAATAGCCGATTCTAATTATCTAGAGAGAATAGAAAAGGTTATAAAAAATAGAGACTTTTATACTAAAAAATATCTTGGTAATATTGAGAATAGAGATAAAAAAATAGTAGGAACTCTTTTTTCCTATGAGAAAAATTTTACAACTCTCTTTGAAGAAGTGAAAAAACTTGACAGAGAAGTAGTTATTTTAGCTATGGGAGAAAAGACACAGGAGAGTCTAAAAAAAATTTTTGAAAAAAATTTAATAGAAGACTTTAGAAATTCTTTAAAATATGGTAAAATAGAGGTAAGATTTTTAGAGTTTCTTAATCAGGAAGAATATGAAGAATTAATCAATGTAGTAGATTTTAATTTTGTAAGAGGAGAGGATTCTTTTATAAGAGCTGTTCTTACAGGTAAGCCATATATGTGGCATATCTACTGTCAAGAGGATTATGCTCATATGGATAAGATTGAGGGATTCTTAGATAAATATAAGAGAGTGATTAAAGGCTTTGCTACTGAAGAGTTTTTAGTCAATATGGAAAAGTTTTTTAAAGATTATAATTTTAGAAAGGAAAACAGTTTGGAGCTTGGAAAGGAAAGTTATCTTTACTTTTTTGAGAACCTCACAGAGATAGAGAAAAATAATTCTATCTTTAGAGATTTTCTTATACAAAAATGTAATCTTATAAATAAATTAAAAGATTTTATAGAAAAATATTGAGGAGGTTTACAAATGAAAATAGCTCAAGAATTAAGAGCAGGAAGCACAATCAAGATTGGAAACGATCCATTTGTAATTTTAAAAGCTGAGTACAACAAATCAGGAAGAAACGCCGCTGTTGTAAAATTCAAAATGAAAAACTTAATATCAGGAAACATTTCTGACGCTGTTTATAAAGCAGATGACAAAATGGACGATATCAGACTTGATAAAGTAAAAGCAGTTTACTCATACCACGATGGAGCATTCTATGTTTTCTCTAACCCAGAAACTTGGGACCAAATCGAACTTAAAGAGGAAGATTTAGGAGATGCTCTATACTACTTAGAAGAAGAAATGGAATTAGAAGTAGTTTATTATGAGTCTACTCCAGTTGCAGTAGAGTTACCTACTTTCGTAGAGAGAGAAATCATCTATACTGAGCCAGGATTAAGAGGAGATACTACTGGTAAAGTATTAAAACCAGCTAAAATCAATACAGGATTTGAAATTCAAGTTCCTCTATTTGTAGAGCAAGGAGAATGGATAAAAATCGATACTAGAACTAACGAATATGTAGAAAGAATTAAAAAATAGTTCTATATAGTTTGGAGAGTGTAAAAACTCTCCTTTTTCTTTAAATTATTTTTACTAGATGAGTATTTACAAAAAGACCAAGGCATAAACACCTTGGTCTTTATATTAAAAACTATTTATTTTTCTTTAATAATGCTTTTCCAGGGATACCAGGTTTTGTCATCTCAAATGGATTTAAGATAACATCTAAATCCTCTTTAGATAGTAATCCTCTCTGAAGAACTATTTGTGCAACAGGTACACCAGTTTTTATAGATTCTTTTGCTATTTCAGCAGCATTTTTATATCCAATATGAGGGTTTAGAGCTGTAATTATTCCTACACTTCTATCTACCCAATATTTACAGTTTTCTTCTTGAGCTGTAATTCCTTTTAAACAGTTTTCAATAAATGTTATAATACCATTCTTTAAAATCTCAATAGATTGGAATAGGTTAAAGAATAAAACAGGCTCAAAAACATTTAATTCTAATTGCCCAGCTTCAGCAGCTTTAGTTATAGTTATATCATTACCAAAGATTTGGAAACAAACTTGGTTTAAAACTTCTGGTATAACTGGATTTACTTTTCCTGGCATAATTGATGAACCTGGTTGTTGTTGAGGAAGTAATATTTCAGCAAGTCCTGCTTTTGGTCCAGAAGCCATAAGTCTAATATCATTAGCAGTCTTAGATAAATTTACAGCACAAGTTTTTAAAGCTGAAGATAACCATACAAAGCTATCTAAGTTTCTAGTTCCGTCAACTAAATCTGGAGATTGTTTAAATTCAAATCCAGTAACTTCTGATAAAATTCTTACAACATTTTTTACATATTCAACATCAGCATTAATTCCTGTTCCTACAGCAGTAGCTCCCATATTAACATAAGTTAATTCTTCCACAGCAGCAGAGATTCTTTTTATATCTCTAAGTACAGGTTGAGAGAAAGCTCTAAACTCTTGCCCAAGTCTAATAGGTACAGCATCTTGTAAGTGTGTTCTACCCATTTTTATGACATGGTCAAATTCATTCCCTTTAGCTTGTAAAGTATCATATAGATATTGTAAATCTGTTAATAAATCTTTTATTAATAATTGGACAGTTAGTTTTCCAGCTGTTGGGACAACATCATTAGTAGATTGTCCATAGTTAACATGGTCATTAGGGTGACATCTATCATATTTTCCTAATTCTCCACCTAAAATTTCATTAGCTCTATTAGCTATAACTTCATTCATATTCATATTCATTGAAGTTCCAGCTCCACCTTGAATAACGTCAGTTATAAATTGGTCTCTAAATTTACCTGCAATTATTTCATCAGCAGCTTGAATCATAGCTTCTTCTACTTCTTTAGAAATTACTCCAGCTTCGTAGTTTGCTCTTGAAGTAGCTTTTTTTACATAAGCAAGTGCAGTAATAAATGTATCGCTAAGTCCATATCCAGTAATATGGAAATTATTTTTTCCTCTTAAAGATTGTACTCCATAATAAGCTCCAGCAGGAACTTCTAAAGTACCAATTGAATCACTTTCTAATCTAAATTTTTCCATTATCTTTTCCTCCAACTTTTTAGAAATATATCTTATACTATTATGATACTTTTATTTTGATCTTTTTTCAACCCAAAAAATAAAAAATAATTTCAAAAAATATATTAATTATTATAAAAAATATATATTTGTTAAATAATTATATATAAAATAAATATTTTTAAAAAAATAAAAATAAAAAATAAGAAAATAAAAATAAATTATTATAAAAAAATATTAGATAAAGTGTATATTTTTCATAGAATATTTACTGAAATTAGTTAAAAAAGTAAAAATAAAATAATTTTTTAGAAAAGATAAAATTGAAAATAATAAATATATGAAGATGAAATAAAATTTTTAAAATAACTATGTTTGAAAAATAAAAAAGATAAAAAAATAATCATAAATAAGAGTTGTTTAAATGAAAAAAGATAAGAAATGGATATAAAATAACATTTCTTATCTTTTGTAAAAAAATATTTTTATCTTAAATATTCAGAGAAAATAGAAAATTTAATTGCTTCCATTGAAATCTTCATATTACTTTGTATTTTTATTTTTAAAATACTGTTTTTATCTATTATAGATTTTATAGTATGATTGAAGATAGCATGGAAGTTTTTCTTATTATTAGGAAGAAGTTTATTGATAACATTGTTTATTTTCAGTTGTTCAGTTGAGATAGAATTTTCTCCCTCTATAGTTATAGAGATATTTAAATCATCACTATAATTTTCTCTTTTATCAATATTTTTTATCCTTACAACTGCTTCTATTAAATCCTCTTTTTTCAGTGTAGTTGGAATTTCTAATTCATATTCAAAAGAATTAGAAAATATTTCTTTAAATTCTTCTGTAATAAAATCATATTGACTGATAGTTTGTTCCCCACACATATCTATTTGCATAAGTCTTTTAACTTCTTGGATAGGAAGATTTTTTCCTAGTAGATACATAAGTTTTGTAACAGCAGCTTCTGGAGTTAAATCTACTCCACTTATTACTCCAACATCTGTAAGCTTAGCACTTGCTTCATATAGACCCATCTTTACAAATCCTCTAGTACATTGAGTGATATCTACTATGATTATTCCCTTTGATGAAATATACTCAAGAACATCTAAAAACTCTTTATTAGTAGGAGCATTACCATTTCCAAAAGTTTTAAGTATTACCCCTTTTATATTGTTATTTTCAAAAATACTTTTTAGGTAGCTTGGTTTTAATCCTGGGAATAGTTCTAAAACTACTACTTCACTATCAATAACAGCATCTACATAAAATTTTTCTTTAGCCGGAGGAAGTATTCTATCTTTGATTACTCTAATATCTGCTCCGACTTCTGCAATAGCTGGATAATTTGGAGAAGAGAAACCAAAATAGTTAGTAGCATCTATCTTTCTAGAACGATTTCCTCTAAGAAGAGTATCTCTAAAGAAGATACAAACTTCTGGAATTAATTTTACTCCATATAGCTCATTTCCAGCAATATGTATAGCTGTAATAAGATTTTGTAAAGCATCACTTCTAGGAAATTGTAGCGGAACTTGAGAACCTGTTAAAACTACTGGCTTATCTAAATTTTTTAACATAAAAGATAGAGCTGAAGCAGTAAAAGCCATAGTATCTGTTCCATGTAAAACTACAAATCCTCTATATTTTTCATAGTTTTTAGAGATGAACTTTGCTATATCCTTCCAAATCTCTGGAGACATATCAGAGGAATCTATTAATGGATTAAATTGATAGTAATCTGTAGAATATTTGTTGAGGATAGGATGCTCTTTAGTTATTTCATGCCAATCATTAGCAGGTCTAAGTGGACTATTTGGATCATTTTCATCGCTGTGAACCATACCAATAGTTCCACCAGTATTAATTATCATAATCTTATCTAACATTAATTCCTCCACTATTTAGTTATAATTTTATTAGAAACAGATTTTACATCATCAGTTCCAGTTAAAATCATAGCTTGTGAAAGCTGAGATTTTAGAGTATTCATTATAGTAGTAACTCCCTCTTTTCTTCCACCAATAGAACCCCAGATAAGAGGTCTTCCAACTAAAACTCCTTTAGCTCCTAGTGCTAAATATTTTAAAACATCTACTCCTTCTCTAACAGAGCCATCTGCTAAGACAGTGATTTTATCTCCAACAGCTTTAACAATATCTTCCAATACATTACAGCTTGCTTGGCAATAATCTAGTACTCTACCTCCATGGTTTGATACAACAATAGTATTTACTCCAGCTTCTACACAAGCAAGAGCTTCATCTACACTCATAATTCCCTTAGCTATAAAAGGAAGTTTTGTAGAAGCAACTAACTCTTTTAAATCCTCAACAGTTTTTGGACCTACTGGTTGTCCGAAAAGTTTCATTGTAACAAGACCAGCTCCATCTAAATCAACACCAACAGCAATAGCTCCAGCTTCTTCAGCCATTCTAATTCTTTTAATAATCTCTTCGTTACTTCTTGGTTTTATAATAGCAACACCTAAACCTCCAACTTTTTTTATAGCTTGAAGTCCAAATTCATAACAAGTAGGGTCTCCAGTATCTCCAATCATACCTATACTTCCCGCTTCTAAGCATCCTTCAATAATATCATTACAATATTCTTCTTCAGTTACTCCTCCACCCATATTGAACTTTGTTCCAGTAATAGGAGCACCAAGTACTGGAAAAGATAGTTCTCTACCTAATAAAGTGCAAGATAATTTTGGTTCAGTAGCATTATGTATTGTTCTTAGAACAAGTTTTATATTTTTTAAACTTTCATAATTAACTTTAAATGATGAACCACTACCAGTTCCACCCATACCTGGAACTTTTCCAGCACACCATACACCATCACAAGTTTTGCAAAGATTGCAGAATCCTTTCATTTTTTCTCTAGCATTTTCTTTTAAAGTTTTAATATCCAATTCAATCCCTCTCCTTTAAAAATAGTGATAAATTACCTATTTTTATAATATACCATTATAATTACAATGTCAATTAAAACAGAACAAATTAATGACAACTTGATAACTTATTTAAAAAAAAATTGACAAATTTTGGAAAATGAAGTAACCTATAGATAATGAGAGAATTTTTATAAAGTTAAGAGAGGGTGGAAGAAACATGACAAGTAAAACTGTTGAAATTACAAATGAAACTGGATTACACACTAGACCAGGAAATGAGTTCGTTAGCTTAGCTAAGACTTTTGCTTCTCAAATAGAAGTTGAAAATGAAGCAGGAAAAAAAGTTAAAGGAACATCTTTATTAAAGCTACTTTCATTAGGAATAAAAAAAGGTACTAAAGTAACTGTATATGCTGAAGGTGCTGACGAAGCTGAAGCAGTAGAAAAATTAGGAGACCTTCTAGCAAACTTAAAGGACTAATTTTATGATGGAAGGTACTTATTTAAGTACCTTCTTTTTTTTGAAAAATTTTTTGAATAATGATTGTGAGGGAAAAATATGAGTAAGATAGTTAAGGGTATTGAAGCATCTCCTGGAATTGCAATAGGAAAAATATTTCTATATCAAGAGAATGAATTAGTAATCGATGAAAAAAAGAAATGTGATTCTGATTGTGAAAAAGAGAGATTATTAAGTGGTAGAGAAAAAGCAAAAGAACAACTATTAAGAATCAGAGAAAAAACTGCACAAAAATTAGGTGAGGATAAAGCTGCTATATTTGATGGACATATCACTTTACTAGAAGATGAAGACTTATTTGATGAAGTTGTAGATATTATTGAAGATGAAGAGACTTGTGCTGAGGCAGCTCTTCAAAGAGGAATAGATGATTATTGTGAAATGCTTGCTAATCTAGAGGATGAGTATTTAAGAGAAAGAGCAGCAGATTTAAGAGATATTGGTAAGAGATGGTTATATAATGTAGCAGGGGTAGAGATATTAGATTTAGGTGCATTACCTCCAAATACTATAATAGCTGCTAAAGACTTAACTCCATCAGATACTGCTCAAATAGATTTACAAAATGTAGTTGCTTTCATAACTGAAATAGGAGGAAAGACAGCTCACTCATCTATTATGGCTAGATCATTAGAGTTACCAGCAGTAGTAGGAACTGGAAATATATGCTCATTAGTTAAGAGTGGAGATGATGTTATAGTTGATGCTCTTAAAGGAGATATAATAATAAATCCTACTGAAGAAGAAGTTGCTAAATATCAAGAGAAAAAAGAAGCTTTCTTCGCTGAAAAAGAGTTATTAAAACAATTAAAAGATAAAGAAGCTATATCAAAAGATGGTGTAAAAGTAGGAGCTTGGGCTAATATAGGTTCACCAAAAGATATAGAGGGAGTATTAAGAAATGGAGCAAAAGGAATAGGACTTTATAGAACAGAGTTCTTATTCATGAATAATGATAGATTCCCTACTGAAGATGAGCAATTTGAAGCTTATAAAATAGTTGCTGAAAAAATGGAAGGAAAACCTGTAACTATAAGAACTATGGATATAGGTGGAGATAAATCTCTTCCTTATATGCAATTACCAAAAGAGGAAAATCCATTCCTTGGATGGAGAGCAATTAGAGTTTGCTTAGATAGACCTGAAATATTAAAAACTCAATTTAGAGCACTATTAAGAGCATCAGCTTTTGGATATATAAAAATCATGCTTCCTATGATTATGGATATAACAGAAATTAGAAGAGCAAGAGCAATATTAGAAGAGTGTAAAGCTGAGTTAAGAGAAGAAGGAGCTAAATTTGATGAGAATATAGCTCTTGGAATAATGGTTGAAACTCCAGCTGTTGCTTTTAGAGCTAGAAGTTTTGCTGAAGAAGTAGATTTCTTCTCAATAGGAACAAATGACTTAACTCAATATACACTAGCTGTTGATAGAGGAAATGAAAATATTTCTCATCTATACAATACTTATAACCCTTGCGTATTAGAAGCTATAAGAATGGCTATAAAAGGAGCTCATGAAGCTGGAATTACAATTTCTATGTGTGGAGAGTTTGCTGGAGATGAAAATGCAACAGCTATTCTATTTGGAATGGGATTAGATGCTTTCTCAATGTCAGCTATCTCTGTACCTAGAATTAAGAAAAATATTATGTCTTTAGAGAAAGCTAAATGTGAGGCTTTAGTTGAAGAAGTAATGGCTCAAAAAACTCCAGATGAAGTTTTAGCTATTGTTAAAAAGTTTAATAAAGAGAATATGAAATAAAATTTTTTAATTGAAGAGTTTAATTTTTACCTAGAAAAGATAGAAGTTAAGCTCTTTTTTTATATATAAATTGACTTTTGAAAAATAAAATAGTAATATTAATTAAAAAATAAAAAAATAATTTTAAAGGAGTATGATTATGAAAAAAATAAATAAAATACTATTTTTTTTACTTGTAAATGGAGTAATATTAGCAGAAACAAATGACTTAAAATATTTAGGAACAAAACAACCATATATTTACAAAGAAATAACAGTTAAAACACCTGAAGGTTATGTTCCATTTTATATTAACCATATAAGTAGACATGGATCAAGGCATCTTTCTTCATCAAAATATGATAAAAGTATATATGAACTTTTAGATTTAGCAGAAAAGGAGAAAAAATTAACTTTTGAAGGTAAAAAATTAAAAGGCAAAGTAGAAGAAATATTAAAAATAGAAAAAGGGAATTATGGTTTGCTTACTTCAATAGGGGTTGAGGAACAGAAAGGTATAGCTAAAAGAATGTATGAAAATAATAAAGAGGTTTTTGAAAAAGAAGTAGAAGCAGTTGCTACTTATGTAAAAAGAGCTCAGGAAAGTAGAGATGCATTTTTAGAAGAACTTTCAGAATATACACCAAATATTAAGTTTAAAGTATCAACAAATGGGAAAGAAGATATTGAATTGAGATTTTTTGATATTTCTTCAGCATATTTAGAGTATGAGAAAAAAGAACCTTGGAAAACAGAGTATAAAAAATATTCTAAGACTAAAGACTATACTAATAGGATATTAGAACAATTTTTTGCTAAGGAATTTATAGAGAAATTAAATAGAGGAGAGATACAGTTAAAATCTGAAGAGGGAAAAGTTATTTTAAAAAGTGGGGATGATGCTGTATCTAATCTCTATGACTTATATGTTCTTCAAGCTGATATTGGAAAAGATTTTGATATTGGGAAATATTTTACAGAAGAAGAGTTAAAATGGTATGAAGAATTAGATAATACAAAAACTTTTTATGAAAAAGGTCCAGGGATGACAGGAGAAAATATAGCTACTGATATAGCAATACCATTATTAAAAGAGTTTATAGAAACAAGTGATAAGGCAATAGAGAATAAAAATATTTCTGCCAATTTAAGATTTGCTCATGCTGAAACAATAATACCATTTATTAGTATTATGGAAATAGAGGGAATGTCAGAAAAACAAAATGATATGTCAAAAGTTTATCAAACTTGGGATGGAAGCAAAATTTCATGTATGGCAGCTAATATCCAATGGATATTTTATAAAAATGAAACTAATGATATAATTGTGAAAATTCTCCATAATGAAGAACCTGTATCACTTCCAATAAAAACTGATATTGCTCCTTTTTATAAATGGAGTGAAATGAAAGAATTTTATAATAAAAAATTATATATAAAATAATATCTATAAAATTATATTTAAATAAAAAAAAGAAAAAACTTGCAAAAATATAAAAAAAGTTATATAATTGTATTAATTACAAAGTTGTTATAAATTAAGTAAAGGTTATTTTTAGAAAGAAAAGGAGAAAATATGAAGCATTTGTCTGAAAATATAAGGGTTCCAATAGAATTGGATAATCCATCAATAATGAGAAATGAGTCTCTATGTATTAAGTGTGGTCAATGTAAAGAAGTATGTGAAAAATATATTGGAGTACATAATACATATAAGTTAGTAGATACAAATAATATTGCTGTATGTATAAACTGTGGTCAATGTGCTAATGTTTGTCCAACATCTAGTATAATAGAGAAATATGAATATCAAGACGTAAAGAAAGCTATTTTAGATTCAGATAAAATTGTAATATTCTCTACATCTCCATCTGTAAGAGTAGCTTTAGGAGAGGAATTTGGAGAAGAGGATGGAAAATTTTTAGAAGGAAAGATGATATCTTTACTTAGAAAACTAGGTGGAGATTATATATTAGATACAAACTTTGCTGCTGATATGACAATATTAGAGGAAGCTTCGGAATTGATAGAGAGAGTTAGTAAAAAAACTGCTCCACTTCCACAATTTACAAGCTGTTGTCCATCTTGGGTAAAATATTTAGAAACATATCTGCCAGATATGAGAGAAAATTTATCGTCAGCAAAAAGCCCAATAGGGATGCAAGGTCCAACTATAAAGACATATTTTGCTAAGATGAAAAATATAGATCCTAAAAAAATTGTAAATGTAGCTGTAACACCTTGTACAGCAAAGAAATTTGAAATTCGTAGAGAAGAGATGAATGCTGCTGGAAGATATTTGGATATACCAGGTATGAGAGATATGGATTATGTTATCACTACAAGAGAATTAGCTAAATGGGCAAAAGAAGAGGGAATTGATTTTTCTTCCTTAGAAGATAGCAAGTATGATTCTCTTATGGGAGAAGCTTCTGGAGCTGGAGTAATATTTGGAAATACTGGTGGAGTTATGGAGGCGGCTTTAAGAACAGCTTATAAATATATAACTGGTGAAGATGCCCCAGAGGTACTATTAAATTTTGAACTAGTACGTGGAATGAAAGATGTTAAAACAGCCATTGTAAAAGTAAAAGATTTAGAATTAAAAGTAGCTGTAATCTATGGAACTAAGTCAGCAAAAGATTTTATAGAAAAAATAAAAAGAGAAAATGAAGAGTATCATTTTATAGAAGTGATGACTTGTCCAGGTGGATGTATAGGTGGAGGAGGTCAACCTAAAGGAACTTTAGAAAAGGGAGATGCTCTTCGTGAAAAGAGAATAGAAGGATTATATTCAAGAGATAGAGAGTTGAAAAGAAGAAGAAGTGATGAAAATAAAGAGTTAATGGAACTTTATGAAAAATTTTATGGAGAGCCATTAAGTGAATTGGCAAAAAGTATGTTACATACAGATTATATAGATAGAAGAAAGGATTTAGGAGGTAATAATATGAAAAAATATCGTTGTACAGTATGTGGATATATCCATGAAGGAGAGTTAACTGAGGATTTTAAATGTCCTATTTGTAAGCAACCAGCTTCTGTATTTGAAGAAGTAAAAGAGGAGAAAAAATCTGAAAATAAATATGCTGGAACAAAAACTGAAAAAAATCTAATGGAAGCTTTTGCTGGAGAGAGCCAAGCTAGAAATAAATATACTTATTTTGCTGAAATAGCAAAAAGAGAAGGATATGAGCAACTAGCAGAGATCTTCTTATCAACAGCTAGAAATGAGCAAGAGCATGCAAGACTTTGGTTTGATGCTTTAGGACATATTGGAAATACAGCTGAAAACTTATTAGCTGCTGCTGAGGGAGAAAATTATGAGTGGACAGATATGTATGATAGATTTGCTAAAGATGCTGAAGACGAGGGATTCCCTGAATTAGCAGAAAAATTCCGTAAAGTAGCTGCTATAGAAAAATCTCACGAAGAGCGTTATCGTGCTCTATTAAAGAATGTAGAGATGCAAAAAGTATTTGATAAAGGAGTACAAGTAATGTGGGAATGCCGTATTTGTGGACACTTAGTAGTAGGACCTAAGGCTCCAGAAGTTTGTCCAGTATGTAATTACTCACAAAGCTACTTTGAAATTAGAAAAGAAAACTACTAATATTTGAATTTAAAAAGAGAAAATTACTTTAATCTTATTAAGAGAAAAGAGATTTTCTCTTTTTTCTATTATTAAACAATTTTAATATCTAATTTTATAATAAATATTTCCAATAGTTTCCCAAAACCAAAGTTGAAATTTTAAAAGATTATAATATTTAGGTATGTAGTAGAAAAAATTCTCTTTTTCTTTAGAAGCTAAAAAATTACAAGGAGCAGGAACAATTTCTACCCCATCTAAATTTTTTTCAAAGATAAACATACTTCTTTTCATATGAAAAGCTGAAGTAATTAGAATAATATTTTTTATCCCATTCTTTTCCAATTCTTGTTTTATAAAAAGAGCATTTTCATTTGTATTTTTGCTATTTTCTTCAACAATAATATCTTCAGAATTGACTCCTAATGAGATTAACTCTCTAGCATAGACAGAGCTTTCACTCTCTTGATTTTGTAGTGGACTTCCACCAGAGATATAGATTTTTTTAGGGTATTTTTTATAATATTCAGCAGTCTTCATAATTCTTACAGCTGGCATAATGCCAGGAATATTTCCCTCTCCAGTAGTAGTGATTATTCCACCACCAAGTAAAACATAGACTTCTCCTTTTTCAAGATTCTTTTCTGAAATAATAGAATAACTATTTTCAAGGTCATAAAGTTTTTTATCAATAAACACTTCACTAGATGCAAGATATAAAAATATACTAATAAGAATTAAAACTAATCCCGATTTTTTTCTTTTTTTAAAGAGATTTCCTACTCCTACAAACAGTAAGATAATAATTATAGGGAGAGGCGAAAGTAGAGAAAGCGATATAAATTTTTCAATTAAAAACATAGAGTCAACTCCTTCTATTTAGAAAAAAAGCTACCATAAAAGGTAGCTATTAATTTTTAGGTATTATTGGAAAAATTCCAAAGTAATGCCCTAATTATATATTAAATTTTTTAAAAAGTCAAGGAAGGTAATAACTAGAATTCGTCCCAACCTTCAACTGAAGAACTCATATTATAACTTGTAACAGTTCCTTCAAAGAAGTTAGCTTTTACATTCCCCTCTCCTTCTGTATCAGCAAATCTCTCTAAATGTTTATAAGGATTTTTTTCATATCCTTCATATAGAGGTTGTAATCCTATACTTTTTAATCTCTCATTAGCAAGCCACTTAGTGTAACTTTCAGTAGTTTTTTCAGTAATTCCTAAAATATTTCCACCGATTATATGATTAGTCCAAGATATCTCCTGTTCAACAGCTTTTTCAAACATCTCATAAATAATATTTTCATCAAAGAAATTAGGATTTTCATTTTGTACCTCTTTTATCATCTGTTGAAAGATAACAACGTGAGATAACTCATCTCTATTGATAAGTCTGATTATATCAGAAGTTCCCATCATTCTATTTCTACTAGCTAAAAGGTAGAAAAAATTAAATCCATTGTAAAAGTAGATAGATTCTAATAGATAGTCAGCTACTATTACTCTAGCAAAATTTTTGTCATCTGGATTATCTAAAAAGTTTTGATAAATTTCAGCTATATATCTGTTTCTTTTAAATAAAATCTTATCCTCTCTCCACTTATCATAAATATAGTTTCTAGTTTCCTTAGGGAGAATAGACTCTATAATATACTGATAAGATTGTGAGTGTATAGCCTCTTGGAAAGTTTGTATAGATAGTATAAGATTTATCTCTGGAGCTGTAATATAGTCAGAGATATTAGGAATATTATTTGTTTGAATACTATCTAAGAAGATTAGAAAAGATAGTATTCCATCATAAGCTTCCTTTTCATAATTAGTAAGATTGTTGTAATCAACTCTATCTTGAGTTAAATCGATTTTTTCTGGTATCCAGAAATTTCCCATCATAGTTCTATAAAGATGGTTAGCCCAACCATATTTTACATTGTTAAGATTAAAAATATTTGTACTATTTCCTTTGATAATCTTTCTCTCATTAAGTGAGTCGATACCTGATGGATTAAAAAGTTTTTTTCTATCCACTACAACTTTCACACTCCTCTTTATCCTTAGCTATATTTGTATTTTTCTGAATAGTTCTAATATAGTAAACAGATTTACATCCCTCTTTCCAAGCTGTAAGGAATGTATCATATATATCCTTTGCACGAATATTTTTATTCAAATCAAATAGAAGCTCCATAGAGACTCCTTGAGTAATCCACTTACCAATTCTACTCATCATCTTTACATAGGTTTGAGCATCTACATTTTTAAACTCTGGATAGAACCAAGCTCTATCTTTTAAATATTTTACAACTCTAGGGACAGCTCCCTTTTGATTTTTTTCTATAAAAAATCTAGAGAAGGTTGGATTTACAGAGGCAGTAGCTCCCATAAGTAATGATGTAGAAGTATTAGGAGCAACAGCAGAAAGCTCTCCATTACGAAGCCCATACTCTTTAACTAAATTAAATACCTCATTCCACTTATCAGCAAATTGAGAGTTTTCTTCATACCAAACTCTATCTTTTTGGAAAAATACTCCTCTATCCCACATAGAGTTTTTAAAGTATGGGTAAGCTCCTCTTTCTTTAGCAAGTAAGGCAGAAGCTTTAACTGTATAAAGAGCAATCTCTTCATATAGTCTATCTATCTCATCTAAAGACTCTTCATATATCATAAACTCTTTAGCCATAAAATCAGCAAGTCCCATAGTTCCTACTCCTATAGTTCTATAATTAGAATTATGTCTATCAGATTCAAGAATAGGAGTTTCAGTTAAATCTATGGTATTATCTAGTATTCTTACAGCTATGCCAGTGATATCCTCTAGCTCATCTCTTTCTATTTCAGCTAGATTCATAGATACAAGGTTACAAGTATGTACCATACCTAAATCTACTTTTCTAACTCCACTACCATTATTTTCCTCTTCAGTATAGTTTTTACTAGGAGCAAAGTTAGAAAAACTCTCCATACAAAGATTTCCATTTCCTATCATCCCAATATGATTATTATGATTCATTCTATTAGCCCTATCTTTAAAGAAAATATATGGCATACCTGTTTCAATCTGTACTTTCATTATCTCTTTAAATAGCTCTCTAGCTCTGATTCTTTTCTTTAGAGTAAGAGTTTCATCATTTTCTATCTGTAGATATATCTTTTCAAACTCTACACCATAGAGTTCACAAAGCTCGAGATTATACTTCATTCTAATCTCATATGGGTCAACTAAAGTCCACATCTCATCTTTTTCTACTCTTTTCATAAAGATATCAGATACCACTACTTGAGGATAGATATCATAAGCTTTTGTTCTTTGGTCTCCATTTTCTGTCTGTAACTCTAAAAACTTTTCAATGTCTAAGTGCCAAGTATCAAGTGCTACTGTAACAGCTCCAGCACGCCTTCCCTGTTGGTTTACAGCTACAGCTGTATCATTTATTATTCTTATCCAAGGAACAACTCCTCCACTGGCATTATAATATCCATTTACCATAGAGTTTTTAGCTCTGATACGAGAGATATTTACTCCGACTCCTCCACCATTTTTGCTAATCTTTGCTATTGTATCTATGTTATAGAAGATAGACTCTATATTATCATCAATAGCTGTAATAAAACAAGATGAAAGATTTCCTTTAGGAATTCTTAAATTTGCAAGGATAGGTGTAGCTAAAGAGATTTTTTTAAGAGATAGGGCATCGTAGAATTTTTTTGCTATCTCTACTCTATTTTTCTCATTTATAGCTAAAAGCATAGCTATACACATAAAAACCTCTTGAGGTAATTCATAGGTATTTCCAAGATATTTTATAAGATATCTATTAACCAACATATTAGCCCCAGCATAATCATACATCATATCTCTATCAGGAGCAATATATTTTCCTAACTCTTCAATCTCTTTATCACTATAATCTCCAAGTCTAGAGTCATATATTTTTTTATCTACTAGTTCTCTCACTGTTTGTAAAAACTTTCCATAAGAGAAGCCTCTTTTATGAAAAACTTCTCTCTCTGTTTCCATCATAAGAAGTCTTCCAGCTACATATGTCCAATCTGACTCTTCAAAACTTACCATAGCAACAGCCTGTGTTATAAGGGTTTCTTGAATTTTTTTTGTAGTGATTCCCTCTTGATAGATAGCATCTATATGACTTTCTAATTCTATCATATTCACTTCTAAATTATCACAAGCTTTGATTAATTTCTCTCTTATTTTTTTTATATCTAATTCTTCTTTTATTCCAGCTCTATTTACTACCCACTTCATTATAGAACCTCTAAAAATTGTTCCATAGTATAAATTTTATCCTCTTTTTCTACTACAGGGGCAGACATTATTCTAGCTTTGCTTGCTACCATCATAAGAGTTTTTAAATCTTCTATATATTCATAAGCTACTTTTTTTTCATCTAATATATTTTTTAAACTTTGACATCTTCCACAATTAGTTTTTCCATAAATTTTAATCATAAGTTTTCCTCCTAATACAATATATATTAATTTACTTTCTTAAAATATACTACATATAGTATTATTACATAAAAAATAGATTTTTTCAAGCATTTTTTATTAAAAAAGTCTAGTATAGAATAGAGGCTCTAAAATATCTCTAAAAATGATTTTAGAATATTCTTTGATATTTTATTATGGCTATTTTAAATAGGTCTATGAGCTTATAAAATAGTGAAATAAAAGAGGGCTTCAAACCCTCTAAAATTAATTATTATAACAGTTGTTATTTTACAATAAAAACTAAAAGTAACTAAATTATGTCAACTTTTTATAAAAATAAAACTATTTCTCATTTAGATATCTCTCTAAAACTTTATTCCACATACCATTCTCTTTCATAAGTTTTTCAAATATCTCTCTAACTGCTCCTCTTCCTCCATTTTTGCTAGCTATGTAATCAACTCTTTCTAAGACTTCAGAAACTGCATCTTTTGGGCAGGCAGAAAATCCAACTTTACTCATTACTCCTAAATCGTTGATATCATCTCCAATGTATGCTACTTCATCTAGTGAAAGAGAGTACTTAACTAGAAGTTTATTTAACTCTACAACTTTGTTACTAACTCCTTGAGCTAACTCTTGGATACCTAATTCCTCTTTTCTTCTTCTTACTATTTCAGAAGTTTTTCCAGTAATAATAGCAACTAATCCTCCTAATTTTATCCACTGAGCTATTGCAAATCCATCTTTTACATCAAAAGCTTTAAGACAGTTATCTTTATCATCCATATATAATCTACCATCAGTTAAAGTTCCATCTACATCTAATACTATTAATTTTATCATAATTTTCCTCCTTAAGTCTTTGTAAGAAAAAAGGGTATCCTTTCGGATACCCTTGAAGTACAAATTAAAGTGCGTTTACTTTAGCTGCTAATCTAGCTTTCTTTCTAGATGCTGTATTTTTCTTGATGATTCCTTTAGTAACTGCTTTGTCTAACTCTTTGTAAGCTACTGATAAAGCTGCGTTAGCTGCCTCTACTTCTTTAACCTCTACAGCTGCTAAAACTTTTTTAACCATAGTTTTAACTCTAGATTTTACTGCTTGATTTCTCTCTCTGTTTCTTTCTGCTATTAATACTCTCTTTTTAGCTGATCTTGAATGTGCCAAATTAAAAACCTCCTAAGTTTTAAAAAACAAATTTTTTATTTTTTCCATAAGATGATAACATAATTTAAACAAAATGTCAATTAGAAAATTGACAGAAGTTCTTTTTAATTTGTTTAAGTTAAGCTACAAAAGAGACACCTTTTCTTGTACAATGGACCAACATTATTATAGCATATTTGTTAGAAAAAATAAAGAAATTTTTTTAAAATATCTCTTTAGTTCAAGCTTGCTATTTTTTAAAAAAAGAGGTATTATATAATATCGAAAATTGTAATTTTTTATGAAAGGATAATTATGGATATAAAGGAGAAAATCTCTTTAGAAGCTAGAGAAATTATGTGTGAAGAGATAAAAAAAGCTCAAGGAAATGAAGTTTTTTTTAGAGGTATTCCAGATGAAAACGGAGTAGTTACACAGGTACAGGTTCTAGCTAGAGGAAATGAGTATTCAGTTCCAGCTATTTTAAAAGCTATGAGAAAGGGAGAGGTAATAATTCACAACCACCCTTCAGGGATATTATACCCTTCTGATGCTGATGTAGAAGTCGCTTCTATCTATTCCAATAGAATGGATGGAGCTTCATATATAGTCAATAATGATTTGACTGATATATGGATAATAGTGGAACTTTTTAAAGATGAGAATATAAAAATAGATATAGCCCCATATTTTGAAAAGACAGGATTATTATCACAAGCTTTTAAAGGTTTTGAATATAGAGATGAACAACTTCATATGGCAACTCATATAGAAAAAGGATTGAATAGTGAAACTCCTGTAATAGTAGAAGCAGGGACAGGAACAGGAAAAACATTAGCTTATCTTATTCCAAGTATTGAGTGGGCAATAAAAAATAAGAAAAGAGTTGTAATCTCTACTAATACTATAAATTTACAGGAGCAACTTTTAAATAAAGATATTCCAATAGCAAAAAGAGTTATACAGGGAGATTTTAAATATATTCTTGTAAAAGGAAGAGGGAACTATCTCTGTAATAGAAAATATCATAATGTAGTTATGGGAGATAAATCTCTTTTAGAAGATCTTACTACTTCTCAAAAAAATCAGTTTGCTGAGATTATAAAATGGGGTAATCAAACAGAAACTGGAGATAAGGCTGAACTTACATTTGAAGCTGATAATACTATATGGGAGTTATTTCAAAGTGAGACAGATATGTGTTCTGGAAATAAGTGTCCATATAAAAATGAGTGTTTCTTTTTAAAATCAAGAGATGAGAAAAAGAAAGCTGATATTCTAATAACAAATCATCATATGTATTTCTCAGATTTGGCTATTAGAAAAGAGATAGGATTTAATACAGAATACTCTATTCTACCAGAATATGGATTAGTAGTTTTTGATGAGGCTCACAATATAGAAAAGGTAGCTAGGGATTATTTTTCTTATGAAGCTTCTAAATATAGCTTTACAAAAACTATGAACCAGATTTTTATAACAGAGGGGAAGAAAAAAAATACAGGAGCCTTAGATTCTGTTTTAAAACATATAAAGAGTGAAGAATTAGATAATCACGGAATTTTAGAAAGAGAGATAGAGGAGATAAAACTTAAACATAAATCTCTTTATATAGCAGGAAGAGAGTATTTCAACCATATTATTGAAGTGTTTTCTAAGGGAGAGATGGGAACATTTACTTTCCGTGCTAGAAAAGAGGAGATGGAAAACTCTCCATTTTTAAATACTCTAAATGATTTTAAGGATAAATTTTTAAGCGAGTATAATTCCTATAATAGAAAAGTAAGAGAGCTAATAAAAGAGTTAAAAGATGAAGAGGATAGGGCTGGGTATATCAATGATTTTTCAAAATATATTGATAGGATAGATGGATTTATAAATAATTTTAGATTTATACACGATTTTTCAGATGAGGAGTTTATCTATTGGATAGAGGTAAATAGCAGAAAAAGTAATTCAAAACTAGTAGCAACACCTTTAAAAATAGATGGAGAGTTGCAAAAGAATCTTTATCTAAATTTAAATCAGATAATTTTTACTTCAGCTACAATAGCAATAGGAAATGATTTTACATATTTTAAAGAGTCAATTGGTTTAGATAAAAATACTTTAGACAAGGTAATACACTCTCCATTTGATTATGATAATCAGATGAAAGTATATATACCAAATGATATTCCAAATCCATCAGATAAAAATTTTATAGATGAGATTTCAGAATATTTAAAAACTCAGCTGATAGTATCAAGAGGAAAAGCCTTTGTACTTTTTACATCTTATCAAACATTAAATTATGTATACTATATGATAAGAGATGAGTTAGAAGCTAATGGGATAGAGTTATTTATTCACGGAATGGCTCCTCGTAGTCAACTTGTAAATATGTATATCAATGGAAAAAATCCTGTATTATTTGGAACAGACTCTTTCTGGGAAGGAGTAGATATTAAGGGGCATCAATTAAGTAATGTAATCTTAATAAAGCTACCTTTCAAAGTTCCTAGTGACCCAGTTACAGAGGCAATAATTGAGCATATAACTGCTCAAGGAAAAAACTCTTTTACTGAATATCAAATTCCAGAGGCAGTTATTAAATTTAAGCAGGGAATAGGAAGACTTATTAGAAGTAAGACAGATTCAGGAACAATAACTATATTAGATAATAGAGTTATTACAAAAAAATATGGAAAATATTTTATGGACTCCATACCTACTAAGAATATAAATATTTTAAGTAGAAGTGAGATATTAAAAGATATCTCTAAGAGTGTGAAAGGAGGAAAATAATGAAAACTATAAATCTCTTTGGTTTGAAACTTCAGTTTGAAATAAAGAGAAATAAATATAGTGATGAAAATATCTATTCTAGTGATTATTCTTTAAGAGAAAAGTTGATATATATTATTTTAATAATGTTCATAGTAGCTTTTTCATCAAAGATATCTCTTATCTCCAATCAAAATAACTACAAGGTAGGAGATATAGTACGAAGTGATATATATGCTCCTAATACAATTATTTTTAAAGATCAGAGTGCAAAAGAAAAAATAATTGAAGAGATGATAAGGGAATCAGGGAAAGAGTATATATATTCAGCTGATGCTGAAAAAGTTTATTTAGAGTACTATGATGAATTTTTTAATAGTATCTATGCAAGTAAAAATAATCATATAGAGGATTTAGAATACAATACAATAGAGAGAAATACCAATAAAAAAATTCCAAATACAATTATTCAAGAGTTATTAGCTTTAAAAACTTCTCAACTGAAAAATTTACAAGGAAGAGTGAGGGAGTTTTTAGTAGAGGCTTATAATGAGGGAATAATAAAGGAAAAAAATGGTGTTTTTTATAAAGAAAAAAGTCAGAAACAGTATAATAAGTTAAGTACTTTAGAAAAAGAAATAGCAGATATATTTACCTCTCCAAACTATGTTTATGATGAGTTAAAGACTAAAAAAAATATTCAAGAAAAAGTTTCTCAAATAAAAGACCAGTATATAGAGATAAAGGCTGGTACATTGATAGGAAAAACAGGAGAGATTTTAAATGAGAGAAGAATAAAAATTTTAGAGGCTTGTGGAGTTTTTTCTTATAAGAAAAGTTTTGCTTTAATTTTTGCAAATGTAATATATTTAGGAATTGTTTCATCACTTTTCTATATATTGTTCTTTAATAATTATAGGAAAAAAATTCTAAATAAAAATTATTATAGGTCATCGCTTTTAATAGTTGCTGGGACTTTGCTTGCTTTTAGAGTTTTCAACAATGATTTGATGTATTTGATACCAGCTGATACAGCTTTTTTCCTATTGATACTATTAGTAGGGAAAAATTATGCCACATCACTGTTTTCATTTATGTTATTTTTCTTGATGCCAATACTGAATTATGACTTGAAGTTTTTTACAATGTATTTTATAGCTATTGCTTTTGCAGCTCAAATAGTTTCTAAGATAACTACTCGTTCTGGAATAATTGCTGCAGGAGTACAGCTTTCAGTATTGAAAGTTGTAATTTATCTACTATTTTCATATTTTTCTGAGATAGGAAGTTTTACAACAGCAATAACTTCAGGAGCAATACTGCTATCTGGACTTATTTCAGGAATGTTGACAATAGCATTTTTACCATACTTTGAAAAAACATTTAATATATTAACAATATTTAAATTATTAGAGCTAGGAGATTTATCTCATCCTTTGCTTAAGAAAATTTCAGTAGAAGCACCTGGAACTTTCCAACACTCTGTAATGGTAGCAACTCTTTCAGAAAATGCAGCTACTTCTATAGGGGCTAATGCTGTATTTTGTAGGGTAGCTTCATACTATCATGACCTTGGAAAAACAAAACGTCCTAAATTTTATGTAGAAAATCAGCAAAATGGAGAGAATCCTCATAATAAAATATCTCCTTTTATGAGTACCTTGATAATCACATCTCATACAAAAGATGGAGCTGAGATGGCAAAAGAGTATCAGATACCTAAAGAGATAAGAGATATTATGTATGAGCACCAAGGAACAACATTTTTAGCTTATTTCTATAATGCTGCTAAGAAAATAGACCCAAATGTTGAAAAAGAAGAGTTTAGATATAGTGGACCAAAACCTAAAACAAAGGAATCAGCTATTATTATGTTAGCAGATTCAATAGAGGCAGCTATAAGGTCATTAGATGAAAAATCTCCAATGGCTATGGAAAATATGATAAGAAAGATAATTAATGGAAAAATAGAAGATAATCAACTATCAGAAGCTGACCTAACTTTTAAAGAGATAGAGATTATAATAAAAACTTTTGTAAAAACTTTGGTAAGTATTCATCATGTAAGAATAAAATACCCAGGACAAAAATAAGAAGGAGGATATGCAGCAAAAAGTTGTTGTATAAAGGAAAATGGATTTAGTATTAGAGATGTCATTAGAAATAGAAGGATTTGATGATTTAGTTAATGAAGAAGAGATAAGGGAGTATGTACAAAAAGTATTAGAGAAAGAGTATGAGAGTGAAGCTCCTGTATATATGTCTTTACTATTTACAGGAAATGATGAGATACAAGTGATAAATAGAGAGTATAGAGATAAGGATCAACCTACTGATGTAATATCATTTGCTTATCATGAAACGGAGGATTTTGATATAGGACCATATGATACACTTGGAGATATAGTAATCTCTTTAGAAAGAGTAGTAGAGCAAGCAAAAGAGTACAATCACTCTGACAAGAGAGAACTATTTTATGTATTAACCCATGGAATTTTACATCTATTAGGATATGATCACATAGAAGAGGAAGATAAAAAAGAGATGCGTGCTAAGGAAGAGGAGATATTAGGAAGTTTTGGTTACACTAGAGAGATGTGATAGTTGTGAAAGAGAGAAATAAATGGAAAAATATTGGAGTTACAGAAAAATTTAATGTAGCTTTTGAAGGAATATTTGAAACTATTCGTACAGAGAAGCATATGAAATTTCATTGTTTTTGTACAATAGTAATATTTATTTTATCACTATTTTTAGATATTGGAAAATATGAAGCTTTAGCTGTAATTGTAAGTGTATCTCTTATATGGGTAGCTGAGCTTTTCAATACAGCTATTGAAAGTTGTGTGGATATGGTTACAGAAAAATATCATCCTTTGGCAAAAAGAGCTAAAGATATAGCAGCAGGAGCAGTTTTGATAACTGCTCTCAACGCTCTTTTTGTAGGATATATAGTTTTTGAGAAGAAGATAATTTTAAATATGAGAGATATTTTTTCCATTTTAAAAACTTCATATCAACATACAGTACTTTCAATTTTTATTTTAATTTTGATAACGGTTATTTGTATAAAAGCTATAACAGGAAAAGGGACAGCTTTAAGAGGTGGATTTCCAAGTGGACATAGTGCTCTAGCAACTTCTATCTTAACTTTAATTACCTCTTTAACTGATAACCCTAAAATATTTTTTTTAACACTTATTTTAACAATACTTGTTATTCATTCTAGAATTGAAGGGAAGATACATACATTTTTTGAAACTATGGTAGGGGCTTTTTTAGGTTGGGCAATAACTTATTTGATATTAGTTTTAGTGGAGTTGTAATGGAGGATAGAAAAGATGATTACAGTGAGAGAATATATACTTTTAAGTGTTTTATCCTATTGTAACTTTAGTGAAAACGAGTGTAAAAAGACGCTTAAAGAGATATTTGAAGCTACTAAAAATACCCATATTATAACAGGAACCTTTGATGTTTTATTGCCTCAAAATAGGAAGTTATTTTTAGATTATTTTGGAGATGTATTGGGAGAATGGAAAATATATCATATAGATAATAGAACAGCTCATATACTAGGAAAAAATGCATCAGGATTTTATTCTGTTGTATTTGAAAAAAATGGGGAGTTTGTAATAGCATATAGAGGAAGTGAAAAATTTCCACTGGAAGATGCATACAAAGATTTTATAGAAACAGATTTGGCTATTGGTTTAGGAAAGATACCACTTCAATTTTATGAAGGAGTAGAGGTATATTATAATTTAGTAAATAAGCATAAAATCTTGCCTAAAAATATAAGTTTAACAGGGCACTCTTTAGGTGGAGGAATAGCACAATATGTTGCTCTATCTGTGGATAAAAATTCTCAAACTATTCCTTATACTTATACTTGGAATGCAGTTGGAATAAATAGAGATGGAATAGTGTCAGTATTAGACTATATTGATTTAGAAAAAATATTAAAAGAGCAAACTGATTTAACAGTAGAAGAGAGAAATATATTTTTACCATTTAAACAACCATATTTAGAATTTTTATCTAAAGAATTAAAAAAAATAAAAGCTATAAAAGATACAAGAACAACTTTAGTAGATAAATATGATACTGTCTTTTTTGATATAGATGAAAGTTTTATTAAACAGTTATTAAAGACAACAAATTTAGAAAAATGTATGATGAAATTACCTTTACCTAGAAGAAAAAGTTTAATACTTAAACAACATTTCTTCGATAAAATATTTCAACTGACTAATATGGGAGAACTTTTAGAAAAGGCACAAGGATTTATAGAGAGAGTTAGGAATAATAAGGTGTATGAAGAATACATTTTTAACTTTGGTCACTCTCAAGATCTGACTTTTTCATTATTTAAACATTTAGGAGCTTCATATTTGGTAGATGAAAATTTTTCAAAACGTAACAGTGTAAAAAGCTCTTTTTTTAATAATTTTAAGATTTTTACTAAATCTATTCAAGATCATCATTTTGAAGATGTTTTTCTGCCATTTATAGTAACTTATGGAGAGAATAAGGGAAATTTTGCTATGGATCTAAGTCTAGATTTTATGGCAAGCTCTTTAAGGAAACTTTTTACTATGGAGTATTGTTTAGAGAAAAGATTATTAGCAAATTATTACTCATTAGTAACCATTGATGAAACTAATTTTGAAGAGATAAAAAAAGATATAATCAGTGGCTTGAGTAGCAGTGGTGTAAATATGTTGTATAGAAAACAGATGATAAATCAAATAAGAGAGATGGAAAAAATAGAGTTTAATATTTTATGGGAAAAAGTAAAGAAGAAATTGCCAAGTCCTTATAAAAATTTAGATATTTTTGATATTTTTATATTTTCTGAATAAAATAGATATAAGATTAGGGGAGGAAATAAAAAGTGAAATACCTATTAGGAATACTTTTGTTAATTTTTACAGCTTGTGGTGGAGATAGGAATATAGAGACAAAAAAAGATGAAGTTTTAAAGGTAGCTTTAGCTAATAAACCACGTTCTTTTGATCCACAGAAAAATACTGATAGTTCAACTCTTGCAGTTACTAAGCAAATTTATAATAACCTATTTTCTCTTGGAGAAAATGGAGAAATTATATTAGAGTTAGTGGAAAGTTATGAGATAGAGGAAGATAATTCTATAATTCTTCAGTTAAGAAAAGGTATCTTTTTTCACGATGGGAATGAATTAACATCTGAAGATGTGAAAAAAAGTTTGGAAAGAAATTTAGATATCCCAGTTTCTAGAATTTTAGTGGAATCAATAGAAAAAATTGAGGTATTAGATAAATATAGATTAAAAATTGTTCAAAAAAACTCTCCATCTATTTTGATTCATAATTTAGCACATTCATCAACTGCAATAGTAAAAGAGATTAAAACAGATAGTGATATAGATTTGATTGGAACAGGAGCATATAAAATAAAAGATTGGAGTTTAAGTGAAAGAATTAGTTTAGAAAGTTTTGATAAATACTATGAAAAAACTCCAAAGATTAAAGAGATAATATTTCAAACTATTCCAGAAAGTTCAAATAGATTAATTGCTCTTGAAACAAAAGAGATAGATATAGCTTACGATATTTCAGCAAATGATATAAAAGGAATAGAAAAAAATCCTAATTTAAAGGTAATAAATAGTATATCACTAGGAAGTGATTTTTTAACTATCAATACTAGAAAAATTAAAGATAAAAAAATAAGACAAGCTATAGAATATGCTATTGATAAAAATTCTATAATAAAAACTGTATATGAAGGTTTTGGAGAGATTCCCAATTCTATATTGACTCCTAGTGTTTTTGGATATGATAGAGATGGAGAGAAGAGAGAGTATAATCCTCAAAAAGCAAAAGAGTTATTAAAAGAAGCAGGAGTAAAAAATTTATCATTAAAACTTTGGATATATGATGAACCATCAAGACAACAAATGGCTCAGATAATACAAGCTAATTTAAAAGAAATAGGAATAGATGTAGAGATAATAGTGGCTGAGGTATCTACATTTTTACAATATACAGGTATGGGGGAGCACGATATTTTGATAGGACTTTGGTATGTGAGTACAGGGGATGCAGATTATGGATACTATCCTTTACTTCACTCTAAGTCTGTAGGTCCAGTGGGAAATAGAAGTTTTTATGAAAATTCTCAAGTTGATAATTTATTAGACAGAGCTAGAGAAATTTCAGACTTGAAAGAAAGAGAAAAATACTACCAAGATGTTCAAAAAATTATCTATGATGAAGTTCCTCTTTTACCTATTGCATATAAAAATTATACCATAGGCTTACAAAGAAATATTGAAGGATTTGTATTTAAACCGAATGGAAATCATATACTTTCAAAAATAGAAAGAAAATAATTTATTTAATAAAAAGCTTTTTCTTGAGCAAAAAATAAACTCAAAGAAAAAGCTTTTTGTTATATTACAAAATAAAAAAATAAGATAATAATTTGTATTGTTTATTTTGTAATTATTCGGATATAATTCAATATTTACAAATTTTAAAAATATAAAAATAGAGTATGAAAAAATGTTAAGTTTAAAAAATTACCATTTTTTTATGAAAAACAGTCCATAAATAAAAAAAATAAAATAATATATTGCAATTAAAATCACAATATGATAATATCTAATTATAAGTGAATTTAATAAAGGTTGTTAGGGGACCTTAAATTTAAATTAAATTGAATGGAGGATAAGGTTATGGCAAAAAAAGTAGTTTTAGCAGGTGCATGTCGTACAGCAATAGGTTCAATGGGAGGAGCTTTAAGTAACGTTCCAGCAGCAGAGTTAGGAGCAGTAGTTATTAAAGAAGCTTTAAATAGAGCAGGAATCCCAGCTGAAAAAGTTGACCAAGTACTATTTGGATGTGTAATACAAGCAGGATTAGGACAAAACGTTGCCCGTCAAGCTTCATTAAAAGCAGGATTATCAATCAAAACTCCAGCAGTTACTCTAAACGTAGTTTGTGGTTCAGGATTACATACAGTAAATATGGCTGCTGCAATGATTCAATCAGGACAAGCTGATATCGTAGTAGCAGGAGGAACTGAAAATATGTCTTCAGCTCCATATTTATTAAGAAAAGGACGTTATGGATATCGTTTAGGAAATGCAGAATTAGTAGACGCTATGGTAAATGATGCTCTATGGGATGCATTTAACAACTACCACATGGGAATTACAGCTGAAAATATTTGTGATCAATGGGGATTAACTCGTGAAGAGTTAGATAAATTTGCTGCTGATAGCCAACAAAAAGCAGTAAAAGCTCAAGAAGAAGGAAAATTCAAAGATGAAATTGTTCCAGTAGTAATCAAAGGTAAAAAAGGAGATATCATTGTAGATACAGATGAAGGACCTAGACCAGGAACTACTGCTGAAGGAATTGGAAAATTAAAACCAGCATTCAAAAAAGATGGAATGGTAACAGCAGGAAATGCTTCAAGTATCAACGATGGAGCTGCTGCAATCATAGTTATGTCTGAAGAAAAAGCTAAAGAATTAGGAGTAAAACCAATGGCTACTTGGGTAGATGGAGCATTAGGAGGAGTAGAACCATCTATCATGGGAATTGGACCAGTAGAATCAACAAGAAGAGTTCTTGAAAGAACAGGAATGGAAATAAAAGATTTTGATTTAATAGAAGCAAATGAAGCTTTTGCTGCTCAATCAATTGCAGTAGGAAGAGACTTAGGATTTGATTTAACAAAACTAAATGTAAATGGAGGAGCTATTGCTCTTGGACACCCAGTAGGAGCATCAGGATGCCGTATTCTAGTAACTCTATTACATGAAATGCAAAAACGTAATGCAAAAACTGGATTAGCAACTCTTTGTATCGGTGGTGGAATGGGATGTTCTGCTATCGTTAAGAGAGAAGACTAATTATATAATTTAATGTCAACTCACTTATCTTAATCTATATATTGTTAAGAGCAGAAAATCTGCTCTTAACTTATATAACTAATCTAATAAGGAGGGTTCATAATGAACTTTATTACATATGAGCAAGAAGGATTTGTAGGAGTAATAACTATAAATCGTCCAAAAGCTTTAAATGCTTTAAATAGTGAAGTACTAAAAGAGTTAAATGCTACTTTAGATGCAGTAGATTTAGAAAATACAAGAGCTCTAGTTCTTACAGGAGCTGGAGAAAAATCATTTGTTGCTGGTGCTGACATAGCAGAGATGAGTACTCTTACAAAAGCTGAAGGAGAGGCTTTTGGAAAAATAGGAAACGATGTATTTAGAAAAATAGAAACTTTCCCTATTCCAGTAATAGCAGCTGTAAATGGCTTTGCATTAGGTGGAGGTTGTGAAATAGCAATGAGCTGTGATATTAGACTTTGTTCTGATACAGCAATATTCGGACAACCAGAAGTAGGTTTAGGAATTACTCCAGGATTTGGAGGGACTCAAAGATTAGCTCGTTTAATTCCAGTTGGAAAAGCTAAAGAGATAATATATGGAGCTGTAAATATCAAGGCTGATGAAGCATACAGATTAGGATTAGTTAATTCTGTATATCCATTAGAAGAGTTATTACCAGCAGCTAAAAAATTAGCAGCTAAAATAGCTAAAAATGCTCCAATAGCAGTTAGAGCTTGTAAACAAGCTATAAATGAAGGTTTAGATTTAGATATGGATCAAGCTATTGTATTAGAGGAAAAACTTTTTGGAAGTTGTTTTGAAACTGAAGACCAAAGAGAAGGAATGCAAGCTTTCTTAGAAAAAAGAAAAGTTGAAGGATTCAAAAATAGATAAAAATATTTCTTAAATTTACTATAAAGTATAAAAATTAGGAGGCATAACATGAAAGTAGGAGTAATTGGTGCAGGAACTATGGGTTCTGGTATAGCACAAACATTTGCACAAACAGAAGGATACGAAGTATTACTTTGTGATATAAATGAGGAATTTGCAGCTAGAGGAAAAGCTAAAATAGCTAAAGGATTTGAAAAAATGGTAGCAAAAGGAAAAATGGATCAAGCTACTGTAGATGCTGTATTAGCAAAAATAACTACTGGAACAAAAGAAATTTGTGCAGACTGTGATTTAGTAATAGAAGCAGCTCTAGAAAATATGGAAGTTAAAAAACAAACTTTTAAAGAATTAGATGGAATTTGTAAACCAGAAGCAATATTTGCTACAAATACATCTTCTTTATCAATAACTGAAATAGGAGCTGGATTAAATAGACCTGTAATAGGAATGCACTTCTTCAACCCAGTACCAGTTATGAAACTTGTAGAAGTAATAGCTGGATTAAATACTCCAGTTGAAATAGTAGAAACTATCAAAAAAATATCTGAAGAAATAGGAAAAGTACCTGTACAAGTAGAAGAAGCAGCAGGATTTGTTGTAAACAGAGTATTAATCCCTATGATAAACGAAGCAGTTGGAATCTTAGCTGATGGAGTAGCTTCAGCAGAAGGAATAGACAATGCTATGAAACTTGGAGCTAACCATCCAATGGGACCATTAGCTTTAGGAGACTTAATAGGACTAGATGTATGTCTAGCTATTATGGAAGTTCTTTACAATGAATTTGGAGATTCTAAATATAGACCTCATCCATTATTAAGAAAAATGGTTAGAGGAGGAAAACTTGGAAGAAAAACTGGAGAAGGATTCTTCAACTATAATAAATAGTATTTTTGACCATGACCATAATATAAAAAAGGAGCTAGCTTTTATGCTAGCTCTTTTTTATTATTCTCTTCATTTTCTAATTTGAAAAAATATTCACTTAACTCTTTAGCACATTTATCCATATCTTCGTATTTAATAGATAATTCAAACTCATGTCTATCAATACTTACTTCATAAAGTGGATCATAATATTGAACAATTAAAAGTTCTCCAAGTTCCTTAAGTTTTCCCTCATGTAATAAATTTAAATAAGTATTTGTTTTTTCTTTAGAAACATAACGAGCTACTTTCATAATACACTCTTCTATCTCTTGAGGAGAAACTTTTGTATAATCTTCTAATAAAATATCAAGTCTATTTGAAATAGAAGTATCTATAAATAGATGTCTACCATTAGTCATAGATGTATAAACAGATTCAGGTACATAAAGATTTCCTATTCTTTTACTTTCGCTTTCAACAACAATATATTTTGTTTTACAAGTTCTTAAAAATTCAAAAACCTCTCCATCAAATCTCTTTTGATTTTGTGGGAGTTCTTCTCCTAAAGCTCCGAAAAAAGAACCTTTGTGAGCTGCCATTTTTTCTAAGTCCATTACAGAAACTCCAAGCTCAATCATTTTATTTAAAATTTTTGTCTTTCCAACACCAGTTCTACCATGGATAACAATATATTTAAATTTTTCGTTTTCTATAGGAAGATTATTTAAGATAAAATCTCTATATGCTTTATATCCTCCTTCTAGTTTTGCTACCTTATATCCTAGACTACCAAAAAGAGATGTAATAGATGAACTTCTCATTCCTCCTCTAGCACACATAAAAACAAGTTTAGAATATTTTTTAGAGAGTTCTTGTACTTGCTCAAATATCTCAGGTAATCTTTTAGAAATAAATTCTATTCCCATTTTTTTAGCTGATTCCTTTGAACGTTGAACATATGTAGTCCCAACAGCAACTCTCTCTTCATCAAGAAGCACTGGAATATTAACAGAATTAGGGATTTTTTCTAGTAAAAATTCTTTTGGTGTTCTTACATCTATTAATATAGCATTTTCTTCTTTTAAAAAATCTTCAAAACTTATTATATTCATCTTTTTTCTCCTTATTATAAATAGCAATTTACCATATATTATATCATAAATAAGAAAATATTTGAATATTTAAAATATTATATTAATGATTATAAAAAAAATTTATGAGAAAAAATTTGTGAGTATAGAAAATAAATTTAGAAGAAATGGAAATATAAACATCTATGTAAAAAATTAGAAATACTATTTAAAATAAGAATAAAAAGTGTAAGGAAAGAGTGAAAAATGTGATGAGGTATAAAAAATATAAAAAGTCAAATTTATACTATATATAGGTAAAGTAAAAAAGATGAAACACAATATTTAGTAGAATAGAGTGTAAAAAATTAAAGAAAGTGATATAATGGATATAGTAACTTAAAACAGGAGAGGGAAAATAATGGAGATAAGGGAATGGCTTGGTAAAGATAATAAACTAGGATTGGATATCTGGGAAAAAAAATATAAATATGATGGTGAAACTTTTGAAGCTTGGCTTAATAGAGTATCTGGTGGAGATAAAGAGTTAAAAGAGATGATTATAAATAAGGAATTTATTTTTGCTGGACGTATATTATCAAATAGAGGGCTAGCTAAACTTGGAAGAAAGATAACTTATAGTAACTGTTATGTAGTTACTCCACCTGAGGATAATTTAGAGTCAATATTTGATACTGCTAAAAAACTTGCTAGAACATACTCTTATGGAGGAGGATGTGGAGTAGATATTTCTAAACTTCGTCCAAAGGGAGCAGAGGTAAATAACTCAGCTAAATATACTACTGGTTCAATATCTTTTATGGATTTATATAATATGACAACTGATATAATTGGGCAGAAAGGAAGAAGAGGAGCCTTGATGATTTCTATAGATGTAAATCATCCAGATGTAGAGGAGTTTATAAAAGTAAAATCGGATTTAAATAAGGTTCAAAAAGCTAATATTTCAGTAAGAGTAGATGAAAATTTTATGAAAGCTGTTATAGAGGATAGAAATTATGAAACAGTTTTTAAAGTAGAAGATACTGGAGAGATAATAAAAAAGAGTATAGATGCTAAGAAACTTTTTAAGGAATTAGCTATACAAAACTGGAGATTTGCCGAGCCAGGAATACTATTTTGGGATAGAATTTCTAATTGGAATCTACTTAGTGAAGATGAAGAGTTTGAGTATGCTGGAACAAATCCTTGTGCAGAAGAGCCACTACCAGCAGGAGGAAGTTGTCTTTTAGGTTCTCTTATCTTGCCTAGTTTTGTAGGAGAAAATGGTTTTGATTTTGAAAAATTAAAATCAGCAGTAGTAAAATCAGTAAAAGCTTTAAATGATGTATTAGATGAAGGATTACCATTACATCCATTAGAAGAGCAGAGAGAATCTGTAAGAGATTGGAGACAGATAGGACTTGGAGTATTGGGAGTAGGAGATTTACTTATTAAATTAGGACTTAAATATGGTGCTCCTGAATCATTGGAGTTTTGTGATAAGGTAGCAAGAACAATAATAGATACAGCTTTGAGTGCTAGTGCATTACTAGCTAAAGAGTATGGAGCTTTTCCAAGATATAAAGAGGAAAAAATTTTACAATCTCCATTTTTATTAGAAAATGCAAGTACTGAAACAATGGAATTAATAAAAGAATATGGATTAAGAAACTCTCAACTTTTAACTATTGCTCCTACTGGGTCTATAGGAACTATGCTTGAGATAAGTACAGGAATAGAGCCTAATTTTGCTTTCTCTTTTACTAGAAAAACAGAGAGCTTACATGGTGAAGATGTTTATTATAAAGTATTTATTCCTATTGCAAAAAAATATATGGAGGATAATAATCTTACTGAAGAGGATGAATTACCTGATTATTTTGTAACAGCTCAAAATTTAAATCCATATGATAGAATAAAGATGCAAGGTGTGTGGCAAAAAAGAATAGATGCAAGTATCTCATCTACAATAAATCTAGTTAATAAAGTTTCTGTGGAAGAAGTAGAACATCTATATATAGAGGGATGGAAAAATGGGCTTAAAGGTATGACTATCTATCGTGCTGGTTGTGATAGAGAGGGAATACTTACTGTAGAGAAAAAAGAGGAAAAAAATCCTGAGCAAGCTTTAAAAGAGAAAATGGAAACAATAGCAAGAGGAGAATTAAAACCAATAGCACCAGATACTATATACTATCCTCATAAGATGAGAATAGGTTGTGGGAAATTAAAAGTTATGATAGGATATTCTCCTAGAGAGAGAGCGATTCAAGATTTATATGTAATCAGAAGTGGTACAGGAGGATGTGAGAAAAATATTCAAGCTGTAGCTATTTATATGTCTGGAATTTTAAGACTTGGTGGAAATCTATTTATGCTTGAAGATGCAATAGATGGTGTAAGTGGTTGCACATCTTTTGCTGTAGCTAGAAGTAAAAATTTAGATGTAAGCCAAGGAAGTACTTGTCCATCTGCTATTTTAAATGTTTTAAAAAAATTTGAAAAAAATATGGGGTTAAGTGGACATAGTGAGGCTATACAAAAAATAGATGAAGAGGAAAGAAAAGAAAAAGAGTTAGTAGCAGAATCAGAAAAAAGAAAAACTATATGTCCAGAATGTGGTGTAGAATTAGAGATAACAGGAGGATGCTATACTTGTAGAAATTGTGGATATTCTAAATGTGAATAGTTTACATTAGAGCTTGAAAATGCTATAATAATGTAAAAAGAGAGTTTCTCTATATTTTAATTATAGAGAAAATAATAAAAATAGAATTATAAAATAAGAGGAACTGTTAGAGCAAGAGTTTTTGACAGTTCCTTTTTTACAAATTAGAGGATAAATGATGATAAAGGAAGCAAGAAGACTATTAAAAGAGATATATGGATATGATGATTTTAGAAGAGGACAAAAAATAATAGTAGATTCAGTTTTGAAAGGAAGGGATACACTGGGAGTAATGAGTACAGGTGGAGGAAAATCTATCTGTTATCAAGTACCAGCTCTTCTTTTTAAGGGAATAACTATTGTAATCTCTCCACTGATCTCTCTTATGAAAGATCAAGTAGATAGTTTAAGGCTCTTAGGAGTAAAGAGCATCTATATAAACTCTACACTTTCAAAGGAAGAGTATTTGTTAAGTGTAAAAAAATTAAAAAGTGGAGAAGCTAAGATAGTATATGTAGCTCCAGAAAGATTAGCCAATGAAAAATTTGTAGAGTTTATAAAGAGATTTAAAATTTCTATGATAGCTGTAGATGAGGCACACTGTATATCACAATGGGGGCATGACTTTAGAAAAAGTTACTTAGAGATACCTACATTTATGCAAAAGATAGGGCAGAGAGTACAGATATTAGCTCTGACAGCTACAGCAACAAAAGAGGTAAGAAAAGATATAGAGGATAAACTTACACTACATGATCCATTTGTTTATGTTCATGGCTTTGATAGAGAGAATATATTTTTTAAGGTAGTAAGAAATGTAGTAGCTGAAGCTTATATAGTTGATTATCTGAAAAAAGCTCAAAAAAAATCTGGAATAATTTACGCCTCAACTAGAAAAGAGGTAGATAACCTCTATGCTTATTTAAAACTTAGAGATATAAGTGTAGGAAAATACCATGCAGGACTTACAGAAGACGAAAGACGTGAAAATCAAGAGAGATTTATAAAAGATGAGATACAGATAATGGTCGCAACTAATGCTTTTGGAATGGGAATAGATAAATCCAATGTAAGATTTGTAATACATAGAAATATTCCTAAGGATATGGAAAGTTATTATCAAGAGGCTGGACGTGCTGGAAGAGATGGAGCACCAGCAGAAGCTATTCTTATGTTTTATGAAGAGGATGTAAGTACACAAACTTTTTTAATAGACAGCAACGAAGAAACAAGTGATGATTTAAAGAGAGAAAAGATGAAAAAGCTTGATGCTATGGTAGAGTATGCTTATTTAGAAAGTTGTTATAGAGAGTATATTCTTAAATATTTTGGAGATAAGAGAATAAAAAACTATTGTGGTAAGTGTGGAAATTGTAAAACCCTCAAAAATATAGAGGATTTGACAATAGAAGCTCAGAAAGTAATTTCCTGTATAGGAAGGGCAAAGGAGAGTATTGGGATATCTACCCTTGTAAATATTCTCTATGGAAGAAGTGATACTAAGATGGATAGAAAGGAGTTTAATAAACTTTCTACCTTTGGTATTATGAGTGATAAAGAGATAAATTGGATAGAGGAGTTTGTAAATTTTTTAATCTCTGAAGGATATTTTGAGCAAAGTGCTGGAAGCTTTCCTGTGCTTAGATTTAATGATAAGTCTAGAAGAGTTTTAAAAAATGAAATCTCAGTATTTAGAAGAGTAGATGAGAAGATTAGCTTTGATTACTTTGAAGATTCACTATTTGAGGAACTTAATCAGCTAAGAAGTGAGATAGCAAAGAGAGAAGATGTAGCTCCATACATAGTATTTTCTGATATGACACTACTTGAAATGGCAGAGTACAAACCTAAAAATAGATGGGAGATGCTTAAAATACGTGGAGTTGGAAATCAAAAGTTTAAAAATTATGGAGAAGAGTTTTTAAGAGTAATAAATAGATACAGTGATGAGGATATAGCTAGATTAGAAAAAGAGGATACTAAATATGAATGGTTAGAGGATGAGAGAGTAGAAAAACTGAAAAAAAGATTGGGAATAAATATAGATAGTGAAAAATTAAAGGATATACTCTATGAAACTTTGATAATATAGTATAAAATATATTAGGGGAGATTGAAAAGGAGTGAGGCAGATGAAAAAGAAGATGGCACTATTTTTATCTCTTTTATTAGTAGCGTGTAATGGAGAGAAAAAAGAGATAGAGGAACAAAAAGAGGTAAAGGTAGTAGAGGAAAAAAATATTGAAGCAAAAGAGGAGAAAAATTTAGAGATAAAAAATATATCTACAACAACCGGAGGAAACCCAAGTATAGATATCACTATGAGTGAGGAGATAAAAGAGGAAAATCTGGAGGGATATATTAAAGTAAATCCAAAAGTAAAATATAAAGCTTTAAAAATGAGAGAGCATATTATAATCACTGGAGATTTTGATATAAATAGTGAGTATGAGATAGAGTTACTCAAGGGATTAAAAGGAGAGAAGAGTAAACTAGCTGAGAATAAAAAGGAAACTATAAAATTTAAAGAGGTAGAGCCAAAAATTATTTTTTCAAATGAGGGAATAATCTTACCAAAATTAAATGAAAATAGAATAGCTTTTAAATCAGTTAATGTTAAGAAGGTTAACTTAAAGATAAAGAAAATATTCTTGAACAATACTACACAATTTTTACAAGACTTTAAATTTCAGGGAGATGGAAATATTTTTGACTACTATGTACAAAATAATTTCTATAAAGTAGGAGAAACTATTTTTGAAAAAGATTATACCTTAGATTATAAGAAAAATATTTGGAATCAAAATGAGATAGAACTAAAAAATCTTACTAATGAGAAGGGAATATATATAGTGGAGCTCTCTTTTGATAAAGATGGAGTGGATTATACTTTTCCTAGCAGTGTAGCACAGTGGCAAAGAGATAATTTTTTTGATACAAAGGGAAGAATAGGAAAGGGAATCCTAATCTCTGATATGGGAATAGTGGCTCAAAAAGAAAGTAACAATAAACTCATAGTGAATATTTTAGATGTCATAAAAAATACTCCACTAAAAGATGTAGATATAAAAGCTATCAGTGTAAATAATCAAATCCTAGAGGAGAAAAAGACAGATAAAAATGGAGAGGTTGTTTTTGAAAAGGGAGATAAGATATTTTATCTATTAGCTCAAAATAAAGATGAAATCTCTATATTAAAACTATCTGATTCGAAACTATCTTATGATGGATTTTTAGTAGATGGAGAGTATAAAGATGATGGAATGAGAGCCTTTGTCTATTCAGATAGAGGAGTATATAGACCTGGAGATACTGTAAATATTGGAGTTATAGCTAGAGATAATGATGGAAAATACCCAGAGGGACAGCCTATAAAAATAGATGTATTTACTCCTAGAGGAGATAAATATATAGATGGTAAGGTAATAACTAGTGGAGAAAATGGCTTCTTCACTTATTCCTTTGAAACTAAAAAAGAGAGTGAAACTGGAATATGGGAAGCTACTATCTATGTAGGTGGAGAAAAGGAGAAAAAGTTTCCAATAAAACTTCCTGTTGAAAGTATAGTACCATATAAGATAGAGGTAGACGGAGATTTTCCTGAGAGTGTAGATGATGGAGCAAATCTTTTAGGAGAGGTTACAGCACAATATCTTTTTGGAGCACCAGCTGAAAATCTTAAATACCAAAGTGATTTAACAATTAGAGAGAAAAAATTAAGATTCGAAAGATATAAAAAGTTTACTTTTTCAAATCCAACTACCTATACAGCTGATATAAGATTGAGTCAAAGGGGAGAATTAGACAATGATGGAAAAGGAAAAATAAACTTCAATCTTTCAGATAACATACCTAAAAATTTAAATTTAGAAGGAGAGATAGTAACTCGTGTAATAGAACCAAATGGTAGACCAGTAATAGATATAGATAGAGTTAAGGTAAATAGATTCGATTCATATGTAGGAATAGAAAATCCTGAAGATAGATATATTAAAAGTGGAGATAAACTAAACTTACAAGTAGTATCTGTATCTGAAGATGGAGAAAAATTAATAAGTGGTAGAAAATTAAAATATAGAGTATATAAAAATGAGTACTCTTGGTGGTGGGATTACTATGACTACAATAATTTCTTAAAATCTATTAAGACAGATAAAAATAGTATTCTTCTATATGAGGGAGAGATAACTACAACTGATAAACCATATCTTTTAGATTATGAGATAGATGGAAGTGGAGAGATATTTGTAGAAGTAGAAGATATGAAAACTCATCAAAGTGCTGGAATAAATCTATATGCTTCTACTTGGCAAGATTCAAGTGTAAGTAAAAAAATAGATAAATTAAAAATAGAAGCAGATAAAAAAGAGTATAATATAGGAGAGAAGGCTAAGATAAATTTTGAAGGAGAAAAGGGAACTAAAGCTTTAGTAACTATAGAAAAATCTGGAGAGATAATACAAAGATATTGGAAAGATATAGAGGATACAAGTACTATTATAGAGATAGATGTAGATGAAAAACTTTTCCCAAATGGTTATGTAACAGTGGCACTTTTCCAAAGCTATGAAAATTCTAACAATGATAGACCTATTAGGCTTTATGGGGCAGTACCAATAGTTGTAAAAGATGAGAGTAAAAAATTGAATATAAAATTAGATACTCCTGTAGTTTTAAAACCTAATGAAAAATTCAAAGTCAATGTGGAAGCTGATAAAAAAATGGAGTATACAATCTCAGTAGTAGATGAGGGATTACTACAGATAACTAACTATAAAGCACCTAATCCATATGATTATTTTTATCAAAAGGAAGGATTACAACTTTCTGCTTATGACAACTATTCAGAGATAATAGGTAGAACTTTTGGAGATATACATCAGGTATTAACTGCTGGTGGAGATGGTTATCTAATGGCGGAAGCTAGAATGAATAAGTCAGCTAACTCTTTTGGATTTGAGCAATCAGAGAGATTTGAGCCACTTGCAATATTTAAAGGAGTACTAACTACTGATGATGAGGGAAGAGGAAGTGTAGACTTAGAGTTACCAAATTATACAGGAGCTGTAAGAGTAATGGTAACAGGAGCAAGTGGAGAGAGCTATGGTATGGCACAGGAAAGAGTGGAAGTAAAAGCTCCAATTGTAACAAATTTCTCTATACCTAGAGTATTAAAAGTAGGAGATGAGTTCCAAGTACCTGTAAAAATTTTTGCTACAGAAGAAAATATAGGAAAGATAGATGTAGAGTTTGAATTTTTAGGTAAGAGATATACTCAAAGTGTAGAGTTAAAAAATGGAGAGAGCAAAGATATCTTCTTTGATGTAAAAGTAGGAGATGAGATAGGAAACAGGGAAGCTAAACTAAGAATAAACTCTTCAAGTTACTCAAATGAAGAGATAGTAAAAATAGATATTACTTCTAATAATCCTTATACATATATCAATAAAGTTGAGTATGTAGAAAAGGAAAAAACTTTTAAATTCCCAGAAGAAAGTATAATAGGAAGTGCAAATGGAAAAGTTGTTATCTCTTCAACTCCAATTTTAACAATAAATAATAGATTAAAAGAGCTGATTAGATATCCATATGGTTGTGTAGAGCAAACTGTATCTACTATTTTCCCACAGCTATTTATTGATACACTATCAAATAGTAAGGATATATCTAAGGAGCAAAGTGTAAAAAATGTAAATGCTGGTATAGCTAAATTAAGTAGTTTCCAATTAGAAGATGGTTCATTTAGTTATTGGGCTGGAAATAGTGATGGAGATTTATGGGCAACTAACTATGTAGGGCACTTTATGGTAATGGCAAAGGAAAGAGGTTATTATGTTCCAGATTCTCTATATAACTCTTGGCTTAAGTTTTCAATTGAGAAAAGTAAAGACAGTAGCTATAACTTAGACTATAAAACATACTTATTATATATATTAGCTCTTGGACAAGAAGCACAAATAAGTGAGATGAACTATATCTATGATAATAATCTTAAAGATTTAGATGAGATATCTAAATGGTATCTAGCTTCTGCTTATGCATTGCTAGGAGAAAAAGAGATCGCTAGAGAGATTGCCGACAAACTTTCAACAGAGATAAAAGATAAACCTTTTGATTATTATACAGATAACTATGGTTCAAAATTAAGAGATAAGGCAGTTGTCCTTAATTCTTACTATACTATCTATAATAAAGTAGATAAAAAACTTTATGAAGATATAGTTAGTACACTACAATCACAAAATTGGTTATCTACTCAAAGTATAAGTTACTCTCTAATGTCTATAGCACAAGTTGTAGAAAATAGTAAGGGAGAAAAGGTAGTAGGAAAACTAATAGTAGATGGCAAAGAGATAAACTTTGATGAAAAAGATGGAGTATGGGAGTACTCAGAAGAGAATATGAAAGAGGTAAAAGTCATAGGAGATAAACTCTATGTAAATCAATATTGGGAAGGAATACCTATCAATTATACTCAAAGTGATGAGAGCAAAAATATAAAAATAGAGAGAAAATTTTATGGAGATAATGGAGAGGAAATAGATGTAAAATCACTAGCAAAAGGAAGCAGTTTCTATATGGAATTAAAAGTTTTACCTGCTGATGATGTAAATGGATATTTCTATCAAGATAATATAGCTCTTACACAAATTATTCCTAGTGGTTGGGAGATAGAAAATAGTAGGCTATTAAAAATAAATTCACCTCAATGGATAGTAGAAAAAACTTCTAACAACAATTTAGAATATGAAGATATAAGAGATGACAGAGTTAATTTCTTCTTTGATTTTAACAATTACAATAAACAAGGACAAAGTTTCTTTATCAAACTTAATGCTGTAACTAAAGGAAAATATAATCTTTCAGGAGCTAAAGCAGAGGGAATGTATAATAATGAGTATAGAGCTTATTTAAATGGCTTTAGTGTAGAGGTAAAATAATGAGAAAGTTAAGATTTTTACCTCTAATCCTCATCATACCTATAATATTCTGTATCAAAATATATAGAGAATTTGATGTTGAAAAGATGAGAGATGAGATAGAAAAAAGATACAGTCAAGTTGTACTAGATGATAGAGATAATATAATAGGGGCTTACTTAAATAGTGAGGAGCAGTGGCAAATCAAGGGGGTAGAGATCCCCCCTAGATTAAAATTAGCGGTACTTAACTATGAAGATAGAAAATTTTATTCTCATAATGGAGTGGACTATCTTGCAATAGTAAGAGCAGTAAAAACGAATCTTTTAGAAAAAAGAAGAGTGGGAGCTAGTACTATAACTATGCAGGGAGTAAAACTTTATAAGAGGAGAGAGAGAACATATCTTAGTAAAATAGAGGAGATAATAGAAAGTTATAAGTTAGAAAAATATCTCTCTAAAGATGAGATTTTAGAACTCTATCTAAATAATGCTCCCTATGGAAGTAATATAGTAGGATATGAAACAGCCTCACAACTTTATTTTGGAAAGAGTGCTAAAAATCTTACTTGGGCTGAAGGTGCTACTTTAGCAGTACTTCCTAACTCTCCTGGACTTATATGGATAGAGAAAAATAGAGATAAGCTTTTAAATAAGAGGAATAATCTTCTAAAAAATATGTACGAGAGAGGAGTGATAGATAAAAAGCAGTATAGACTCTCTATAAAAGAGGAGTTACCAAAGGAGAGAAAATATTTTAACTCCTTAGCTCCACATCTCACTAGAAGGTTAGTTAATGAATATGACAATAAAATAATAAAAAGTACAATAAATAGTGAGTTACAAAAAAATATTGAAAGAATAGCTAGAGAGTATGGAGATTATCTAAATAATAGAGGGATAAAAAATACAGCTATCATAGTGGTAGATAATCATAGTGGAGAGGTAAGATCCTATGTAGGCTCACAAAATTTTTATGATTTTCAAAGAAATGGACAGGTAGATGGTGTAGTAGCTCAAAGGTCAGTAGGCTCTGTGTTAAAGCCTTTCCTTTATGCTCTTTCTATTGATGAAGGACTTATTACTCCAAAGTCAAAACTTTTAGATGTACCTCTTTATTTTTCAAACTTCAATCCTCAAAATGCCAATAAAAAATATCAAGGATTAGTAGAAGCAAGAGAGGCTCTAAAAAAATCTCTAAATATTCCTTTTGTAAAGCTTTTAGATGAGTATGGAGTAGATAAATTTTTTTATTTTCTAAAAGATGTAATAGATTTTCCAGAAAGAGATTATTCTAACTATGGATTATCTCTTATATTGGGAACTAAAGAGATGAGTGTAGAAAATATTGCCAAGCTTTATTATGGACTCTCTCAATATGGAGAGTTTAAAGATTTAAAATATATAAGAGATGATAAAAAAATAGAGGGAAGAAAGCTTATATCCAAAGGGGCTAGTTATCTCACTCTTGAAGCTATGCAAGGTGTACAAAGATATGGGATAGATAATCTCTATTTAGGCAGAGATGGAATAGCTTGGAAGACAGGGACTAGCTATGGACAAAGAGATGCTTGGGCTGGGGGAATATCTCCTAGATGGACAGTAGTGGTTTGGTGTGGAAACTTCACTGGAGAGGGAAATAGAAATATCTCTGGAGTAGTTACTGCTGGACAGCTTTTATTTAAAATCTTTAAGGTACTTCCAAACGAAAATGAGAGTTTTATAAAACCAAGTGAAGAGTTAAAAAAAGTGGAGATAGATAGTGAAACAGGATATAGGTTGAGATATGATGTACCTAGTGAAGAGATAGATTATCCAAAAGATGCTAAAAGTTTAAAAGTATCTCCCTATTATAAAAAAGTTTTTATAAACTCCAAAGGAGAGGAGATAGATTCAAGAAACGAAGAGTTTATAGAGAGTAAAGAGAAAATAGTTTTAAGTTATCCAATAGAGTTATTAGACTATATGGCTAGAGAAAATATATCCATATCCAATGTAAGAGATGAGAAGATAAAAATTATCTATCCACTTAATAATATAAAAATATTTTTGCCTAAAGATTTTGAGGAGAGAAAAAGCTTGATAGTGAAAGTGGCTAATCCTAAAAATAAAAAACTTTATTGGTATCACAATGGAAAATATATTTTTAGTGGCAGAGATAGGGAGAGAGCTTTTGATTTTTTAGAAGGAGAGCATAGACTTACACTGGTTTCAGAAAGTGGAGAGGTAGTAGAGGTAAAATTTTATATATTGAGAGGAAAATAGACTTATATTGCAAAATATGGTAAAATTAATTGCTAAGAAAAAGTAATACATAAGGAAAAGAGGTAACTGATGATAGAGTTTTTTATAGCTAAGAAGCATATAGTAGAGAGAAAAAAACAGAGTTTAATATCAGTAGTGGGGATAACTATTGGAGTAGTTGTACTGATGGTGTCTATTGGAATAGCTAATGGATTGGATAAAAATATGATAAATAGTATACTTTCAGTAACAAGTCATATAATGGTATCCAATGGAGAGAAGATTAGCAATTATAAAGATATAAAAAGAGATATAGAAAAGATAGTGGGAGTAAAGGGAGCAGTACCAAGTATATCTACCCAAGGAATTTTTAAATATAATGGGGTTTATGGTGGTTATGTTTCTGGAGTAAAAATAGAAGGCTATGATTTAGAGAGTGCTAAAAAAGCTATGGATTTAGATAAAAAAATTGTATCTGGAAATATTTCTCCAGATAAAATAAATGGTATTCTTATTGGAAAAGAACTCTTTAATTCCATAGGGGCAAAGATAGGAGATAAGGTCAGTATAATCTCTTCTGAGAATAAGGAGATAAAATTTGAGATAGAGGGAGTATTCCAAAGTGGCTATTATGATTATGATATAAATATGGTAATACTTCCATTAAAAGCTGTACAGTACCTAACCTATGGAGAGGATATATCATCTAAGATAGATGTAACACTTTTTAATCCATATAGAGCTCCTGAGATATCAGATAAGATAATGGCAGTTACAGGAATATATTCAAGAACTTGGGGAGAGATGAATAGAAATCTTTTATCAGCTCTCTCTTTAGAAAAAACTGTAATGATACTTGTCTTTTCTTTGATAGTTGTAATAGCTGGATTTGTAGTATGGGTAACTCTCAATATGTTAGTGAGAGAGAAGATAAAAGATATTGGAATAATGAGGGCAATGGGATTTTCTAAAAAAAATATTATGAAAATATTTTTAATACAAGGAATGATATTAGGTGGGATAGGTATAGCAATAGGAACTCTTATCTCCCTTACATTTCTTTGGTATATAAAAAATAACACATTGGACTTTATAACTTCTATATATTATATTACTAAAATTCCTGTGGAAATATCTTTCAAAGAGATTATTATAATTATAGGAGCTAATTTTGGAATAATATTTATATCAAGTATATTTCCAGCATATAGAGGAGCAAAAATGGAAACAGTGGAGGCATTAAGACATGAGTAAGGAAATTTTAAAACTGGAGAATGTAGAAAAAAAATATAGTGGAAGTGTAGAAGAGTTACATATAATAAATAATTTAAGCTTTTCAGTGGAAGAGGGAGAATTTATATCTATACTTGGACGTTCAGGTTCTGGTAAATCTACGCTTTTAAATATAATGGGTCTACTAGATAGAGTAGATGGTGGAAAAATATTTATAGGTGGGCAGGAAGTAGATAAACTTTCTGAAGAGGAAAGAGATAAAATAAAAAACCAGATGATAGGCTTTGTATTTCAGTTTCACTATCTTTTACCAGAGTTTACAGCATTGGAAAATGTAATGTTACCAGCACTCTTAAATAATTTTGATAAAAAGTTAGAGATAGAGAAAAGAGCTAAAGAGTTACTTGAAAAGGTAGGACTAGGAGAGAGAGAGAATCATAAGCCATCACAACTTTCTGGTGGAGAAAAACAGAGAGTAGCAATAGCTAGAGCCCTTATAAACTCCCCTAAAATACTATTAGCAGATGAACCTACTGGAAATCTTGATGAAGAAACAAGTGAGATGATATTTAAAATTTTAAAAGATATCAATAAAAATGAGAAACAAACCATAATAGTTGTTACTCACTCTAAAGATTTAGCAGAAATTTCTGATAAACAACTTTATTTGAAAAAGGGAGTTTTAGTAGAGGGGTAAATCTATAAATTAATTTAAATAAAAACTCAAGAATATTGCTTATAGATTAAATAAAAGTTATTCTTGAGTTTTTTATTAGTAAAATTATAGTTAACTTTTAAAATACATTGCTAGATAGATATTTTTCTCCAGAATCTGTAGATAAAACAACTATATTTAAATTTTTATTTGGATTATTTTTAGAAAATTCTAAAGCACAACTAAGAACTGCACCAGTAGAAATACCAACAAGGATTCCTTCTTTTAGAGCTAAAGCTTTAGTTATATCAAAGGCAGATTCACAACTTGCAGTAAAAATATTATCAGCTAAGACTTTATCATAGACACTTGGAATTTTTCCAGTACTCATTCCCATTCCTTGTATTTTATGATTACCAATGTATCCTTTAGATAATAGAGGGGAATTAAGTGGTTCTACAGGAAAAGTTTTTATATTTGGAAGAACCTCTTTTAATTTTTTAGATATCCCAGAAAAGCTTCCTCCAGTTCCAGTACCACAAAAAAATATATCAAGTTTATAATTTAAATCTTTTAAAATTTCATTAGCAGTAGTTTTATAATGAGCTTTAGGATTATTGATATTATCAAATTGATTAGGTATAAAGACATCTTTGATATTATTTTTTAATTCTTCTAATTTTTCTAAACAAGCTTTCATTCCTAAAATACCAGGAGTAAGAATAACTTCAGCACCATAAGCTTTCATTAATTGAATTCTTTCTATGCTCATAGTATCAGGCATAACTATTTTCAAAGGATATTTTTTAATAGCACAAATCATAGCTAAAGAGATTCCAGTATTTCCACTAGTAGCTTCTATTATAGTAGTACTATCTTTTATTATTCCTTTTTTCTCTGCATCCTCTATCATTTCTAAAACAATTCTATCTTTTGTACTTCTACTAGGATTATAACCTTCTAGTTTAAGAAAAATATTATTTCCATATGTATTTAAATTATTTATTTTTAACATTGGGGTATTACCAATTAAATCTAAAATAGAATTTTTTATCATAAATTTTCCTCCTAAAATTTTATAATAAGATTTTAAAATAAATTATTAGAAAAATGAAGAACTCAAAATTATAAAAATAATATTCATAAAAAATGGAAGTAATTTAATAAAATCTAGGAATTAATAAAAAAAATAACTCAATTAAAAAGAACTAAAAAAAATAAAAAATTTTTAAATAAAAAAAGGAAATTGGCAATTTGTGGAGTATAATAAAGTAACAAAACAAAAGATACAACAAGGAAGTGGTATTATGAAAATGACTATCCATGGAAAACAATTAGTTATAACAGATGCAATCAAAAATTACGCGGAGACTAAATTAGGAAGGGTTGAAAAGTATCACGACGGTATAATAGAACTAGCTATTAATTTATCAGCGGTAAAATTAAAAACTGGTAATTATCATACAGCGGAAGTTTTAGCTTATCTAGGTGGAAGTACAGTAAAAGCTTCTTGTACAGATGCAGACTTATATGCAGCTATAGATGGAGTTTCAGACGTATTAGAAGGTCAATTAAAGAAACATAAAGATAAAATAAGAACTGCTGTTCAATCAAGAGAACCAATGATTAGAAAAGTAAAATATGACCCAGAAACAAATACAGTTGAGAAAGAAGCAGCTGTAAATGTTGTAAAGGTATATTTACCTCCTAAACCAATGGACGTAGAGGAAGCAATACTTCAACTAGAAATTTTAAATAGAGCTTTCTTCCCATTTACAAATGCAGAAACAGGAGAAATGAACATAGTTTATAAGAGAAAAGATGGAGACTATGGACATATAGAACCTTCAAAAAGATAAGTTAAATTTGAAAATTTAATAAAAAAAGGCTACCATATTGGTAGCCTTTTTGATATAATAGAGAAAAATAGTATTTAAAGGAGTGAGATATGAAAGTAGTAGATAAATTAGAAAAATTTTATGATAGAAATCTTATTTTAGTAGTAGAGGGAGAAACTAATTATTGTGAATATATGTCAGAGTCTGAGAAAGAACTAGTTGAAAGATTAAAAGAGAGAAATAATTTTACTGGTAAAAAAGGAGAGGTGCTATCATTAAATTTTATTCAAAATGATAGATTAATCTCTATGGATATTTTAGGATTTGGTAAAAAAGAGGAGATTAGTGATAATCTTTTTAGAGAGGTAATATTTAAATATCTTTCAGATAAAAAAGGAAGTATACTAATCTCTACAAATACAAAAGAATTGGTTAAAGTGGAGATTCTTTGTGAAATAGTAGGAAATATCAACTACTCTTTTGATGAGTTTAAGGAGAAAAAATCTGAAAAATTAGATGTAGAGTTTTTTAATATTGAACTTACTAACTTAGAAGAGAGTCTAATTTTAAATGAGGCTACTGATGTAACTAGAAACTTAGTAGATTTACCAGCAAATATAATCAATCCAATAACTTTAGCTGAAAGAACAGTTGAATTAGGAAAAGAGTTTGGATTTGAGGTTGAAGTACTAGATGATAATAAGATACAAGAGTTAGGAATGAATTTATTATATAGTGTAGGAAAAGCCTCTGTTACAAAACCAAGACTTATAGTCATGAGATATTTTGGTGATAGAGATTCTAAAGATATAATGGGATTAGTAGGAAAAGGACTTACATATGATACTGGAGGGCTTTGTATAAAGCCGGCTGATTCTATGATGAATATGAAAGATGATATGACAGGAGGAGCTACAGTAATAGGGGCTATGTGTGCTATCGCTAAAAATAGACTTAAGAAAAATGTAGTGGCTGTTGTTCCAGCTTGTGAAAATGCTATCAATGGGAATTCATATAGACCAGGAGATATTATAAAATCTATGAATGGGAAGTATGTGGAAATAATAAATACTGATGCAGAAGGTAGACTTGCATTAGCAGATGCTATAACATATATAGTAAGAAATGAAAAAGTATCAGAGATAATAGATGTAGCTACCCTTACAGGAGCTATGATGGTAGCTTTAGGTACTTTTACTACAGGGGTATTCTCTAATAGAGATGAAGTTTACTCTCTTTTAGAAAAATCCTGTAGTAAATATGGAGAGAGAATTTGGAGAATGCCATTAGATGAAGAGTTTGCTGAGGATTTAAAATCTGATGTAGCAGACTTAAAACATATGGGAGCTAGATGGGGAGGTGCTATATCAGCAGCAAAATTTTTAGAAATATTTGCTGAAGGAACACCTTGGACACATATGGATATAGCTGGAACAGCTTATAATAATTCAAGTAAATGGTATAAAAAGGGAGCTTCTGGAGTTCATGTAAGAGGACTTTATGAGTATTGCAAAAATAGATAAAAAAATTATAGACAAAACGAATATTAAGTGATATATTATATTTTGTTAATAATAACTGGGGAGCCTTTTGGCTGAGAATGAGTAAAACTCTAAACCCATTGAACTTGATTTGGTTAATACCAACGAAAGGAGTAGTTATAACTAAGATATTAATTTATAATTCCTCCTTTTGTAATTTAAAAGGAGGATTTTTTTATGGGATTGAAAGATTGTTTATGGTGTATTGGAGGTGCTAGCAAGGGAGTATCTGGAGCTAGATTTTCATTATACCCAATGAGTGACAACTTTGTTGAGATTATTTTAGGGGGACTTGAAAAAACAGATACAAGTAAAGTTTGGAAACAAACAGATAAATTGAGTACTTGTGTAAGAGGAAAAAGAGTGCATGTTTTTGATGTAGTAAAAGGGCTTTTTGTAAATGCTTACAGAGAAGATGTACATATGGCTTTAGAAGCTACTTTTTCTAAAGGGTGTCCTGGAGATACTGATGCTGATTCATTTATGGAAGTAGACGATGAAAAGGTAAATGAGAAAAATATTAGAGATAAAAAATTTGATGTAGTTAGTAAAATTTCTTTCTATCCAATGGGAGAAGAGGATTATATGGAACATATAGCAAAAATTGTTATGACAGCTAAAGAGAGAGGAGTTTTTGCTAGAAGCTCTCACTATGTTTCTATATTAGAGGGAGATGTACACAATGTTTTTGATGTATTGGAGGAGATTTTCAAATATGGAGAGGAAAATCTATCTCACTATATTTTACAAGTAACTATTTCTGTAAATAGTCCAACAAAGGAGTAAGAGTACGTTTAATTGGAAATTAAAAGATGTAATAATGGTTTGTATTTTTTCAGTGGTATTTTCATTTATCTATCTATGGGCTGTATATTTAGCTAATTTTATGGCGACACTATTAGCACCATTTGGATTAGCTCCATATGCCTATGAGATAGTTTTTGGTGTGTGGTTTATGGCTTCTACATTTGTTCCATATATTATTCAAAGAGCTGGAGTAGCTACAATTTCAGAAGTTTTATCTGCTGTAATAGAGGTAATTATGGGAAATATGTTTGGACCAATAGTTATTTTATCTGGAATAATTCAAGGAATGGGACCAGAGCTTGTTTTTGCAAGAAAAGGTTATAGAGATTTCTCTATGAAAAATATGTGTATAGCTGCTGTAGCTGCCTGTGTATTTAGTTTTATATGGGGATTTGTAAGAGGAGGATATGTAAAATTTACTCCTATGTATATTTTAGGAATGTTTATTGTAAGAGTGATTAGTTCTATATTCTTTGCTGGTATTATCTCTAAATTATTAGCTGAAAAATTAGCAAAAACTGGGGCTTTAAGTAGTTATAGATTAGGGCAAGACGAGATAGAGGAGTAAGATGGAAAAGTTAGTTTGTAAAAATATAACTTTTAAATATTCAGAAAAATCAAAAAGAGAGATAGTTAAAAATTTCTCTCTTTCTTTTAATTCTGGAGAAATTTATCTAATTACTGGTTTTTCTGGCTGTGGAAAATCTACACTTGCTTATATACTAGCTGGACTTTATCCAGAACATAAGGGAGTATTAGTAGAGGGAGATATTATTTTAGATGGCAAAGAGATAGAAAAATATTCTACACAGGATAGAGCTAAAAAGATAGGTATGATGTTTCAAAATACAGATACACAATTTTGTATGGAAAGTGTAAAGGAAGAGGTAATCTTTACCTTAGAAAATATTAATTATCCTGTGGAAGAGATGGATAAAAAGGTAGATGAAGTATTAGAGAAGTGTGGAATATTATATCTAAAAGATAGAGAGATAAGTACTCTTTCAGGTGGAGAAAAGCAAAAAGTTGCATTAGCTACTATTTTAGCTTTAGAATCAGAGATTATAATATTAGATGAACCTTTTGCAAATGTAGATATATTTTCAGCCCAAGAGATAATAGATATTCTTTTAGAATTAAATGGAAAAAAAGAGACTACTCTTATAATTATAGACCATAGATTATCCCTTTGGAAAAAAGTAAATTATAATTTAATTACTTTAGATAGAGGGTGTAAAATTTCAGATGAAAATTTAAATATATATTTGGAAGATAGAGAAATTTCAGATAAAAAAAGATATATAGATGATGAAATAGGAGATAATATATTTGAGATTAAGGACTTAGAGTTAGGTTATGGAAAAAATATTTTAGCTGAAAAACTTTCATTTAAGATATCAAAGGGAAAAATAACTTCAATAATAGGTAAGAGTGGAGCTGGAAAAAGTTCTCTTTTAAATCTTTTAGTTGGAATTGTAAAATATAAAAAGGGAAGTATACTGTTTGAAGGTAGGGAGTTTAAAAAATTAAAGGATAGAGAGTTATTACAGGAGATAGGAATAGTTTTTCAAAATCCTCAAAACCAATTTATAACCTATAAAGTAATAGATGAACTACTTTTTACTTTAAATAGAGTATACAAAAATCAAAGTGAAAAAAATATAGAGAGAGCTGAAAACTTACTTAGAGAGTTTAATCTTTACGAGTATAAAAATTTTTCTCCTTACTCGTTGAGTCAAGGACAGCAGAGAAAACTAGCTGTTCTTTCAATGTTGTGTGGAAACCAAAAGGTTTTACTTTGTGATGAGCCAACATATGGACAGGATAATAAAACTAGTAGGGAGATTATGGAGTTTCTGTCAAAAAAATCTAAAGAGGGGCTTAGTACAATTTTAGTTTCTCACGATATAAACTTAGTAGTTGAGTATTCAGATTGTATATATGAATTTAAAGATAAGGAGATGAGAAGAGTTGAGTATATCTAAATTAAATCCAGGATATAAAGGGTTGACAATATTTCTAATATCTCTTATTCTCTCTTTTGAATACAACTACTATATTAATTTTTCAATATTTTTGATATCTATTTTACTTATGATAATTTCAAAAGTTAATATAAAAAAACTGTGTATTTCATTTTTACCAGTAATAATTATGGCTCTTGGAATATTTTTTACTGGATATTTTTATGGTAGTGAAGAGGTAAGTACTAATATAAATGATATGACAAAAATTGTTGTAACTATGGAAAATAGTGAAAGTGGTTTACAGCTTTCTGCAAGAGTATTAGCTTACGCAGGATTGGGATTTTTATTTGTTTATACCACTAATCCAAGACATTTTATATTGAGCCTTATGCAACAATTTAAACTTTCAGAAAAATTTGCTTATGGTATAATGGCTGCTTATAATTTTATTCCCATAGTGAAAAATGAGTATAGAAATATCTCATATGCTTATAGAGCGAGGGGAGTAAAGAGAAATCTTTTTATGTTACCTATGTTGGTTACAGCTATCCGAGCTTCTGAAAATATAGCTATGGCAATGGAATCAAAGGGGTTTCAAGTTGGAAGTAAAAGAAGTCAGTATGTAAAGTTGAAAGTTAATAAAATAGATTATCTACTTTTGATTTTTTTACCTAGTTTGATACTGTTTTTAGTAATTAAATTTTAAAAATTGTAACTACTCAGCAATTTATGATTTAAAAAGAAAACTAAGAATTGTTCTCTATTCCAAGAAGTTGAATAAGAAATATCTTTAAGAATTACGGAGATTGAAAAGAATATTAGAGTAAGTTAGAGAAAACGAGTGTTAAAAAATATAACTGTTTGAGGCGTAGCCGAGTTTTATGTTTTTAACGAGTTGAACTTTACTTACTCTTTATTCTTTGAACGAGAGTAATTCTTAAGATTTGATAAATTACACAACTCTTTGAGTTTTCTTAAATCAATCTACTGGCTGAGTAGTTACAAAAAATATTACATTACAACAATTTTATAAAAAATATTTAATATTCATATAGCTCTAAAGGAAGACCATCTGGGTCTTTAAAAAATGTAAATTTTTTTCCTGTTATCTCATCTATTCTAATTTCTTCACACTCAATATTGTAACTTAACAATTTTTTTCTTTCATCTTCTATATCATCCACTTCAAAAGCTAAATGTCTAAGACCTCTTGCTTCAGGATTATTTACTCTTTTAGGAGGATTAGGAAATGAAAATAATTCTATTTGATAAACTTCATTAATTTTTAAATCTAATTTATAAGATTTTCTTTCTTCTCTATATGTTTCTTTTAAAATTTTAAATCCTAAAATATTAGTATAAAAATTTTTAGATTTTTCATAGTCAGAAACAATAATAGCTACATGATGAATTTTTTTAATATTTAACACAGTTGTTCTCCTTATGTTAATTAGATTTATAGCATTAGGACTTTTTAATTAAGAATTTATACTCCCATTTTTTGTAATATCTCCTCTATAATATCATCAGAACGATATCCAGCAAAATACTCTTTGCTTACATTTTCAAAACCAATATTTCTATATTTAGCAGGTCTTCCTACATATCTTGTTACAAATTCAAAATTTTCATCTAATATAGCAAGAGTAGGAACAACATATAACTCCTCAGAGATATTTAATTTTTCTCTAAGATATTTAAAACCTCTTCCTTCTGTTATGATTCTAAGTTTTATATTTGGGTTAATCTCTGTCATTTTAACAAGTACAGATATAGTAGCTCTTACATATGGACACCAAGATTCAGCACTTAATAAAAAATTATAAGGTTTATCAAGGTTCTTTATTTTGTTAGTGTACTCTTCACAAATAGAAATAACCTTAGTTATCTCTGCAATTTTTTCTCTTTCACTAGCACTTGCAATACTTAAAAAAGTTTCATAACTCATTCCTGTTTCAAATAATTCTTTATACTCCATTATAATACCTCCTAATATTTTTAGGTTTAATATTTAACCTTTTTTAATACACATTTAATTGCCTCTTCAATAGAGGTAAATCCTCTTATCTCCTCTTTAGATACAAGAGAATTTATCTCTTTTTGACTGTACCCTAGAGCTTCTAATGCTTCATACAATTCATCTTCAATAGCAAAACTTTCAAATAGATTTTCATCTTGAGTAAATAGATTTCCAATAGCTTTAAGTTTTCCTTTTAAATCTAAAATTACTTGTTGAGCTTTTTTCTCTCCAAGTTTCGGAACTCTCTTAAGTGTAGCATAATCATTTTCAGCTACTATTTTTCTAAGTTGCTCTACATCAAAAGTAGACATAATAGAAAGGGCAAGAGATACACCTACACCTTTCACACCTAAAAGCATCTCAAAAAGATTTCTCTCTCTTTCCTCTAAAAATCCAATCAGCTTAAAAGCATCCTCTTTTATATAGTTAAATATGTAAAGTCTAACACTCTCTCCAGTTTTAATCTTATCATAAACTCTAAGGGATATATTTACCTTATATCCAACCCCATTTACATCAAGAGCTAAGTAATCAGGTTTCTTATACTCTACCTTACCTTTTAAATATTCAAACATCTATTCTTTCTCCTTTTTTTAAAGTTACTTTAAAGTAGCTTATACTCAAATTTATTTAAGAAAACTTAAAGAATTACGGAAGTTATGAAGAGAAGTTAGATTAACTCAGCGAAATTGAATGCTGAAAAACACAACTGTTTGAGCGAAAGCGAGTTTTGTGTTTTTAATGAAATAAGCTATAGTTAATCAACTTCTTTGAATATGAAGTAATTCTTTGTTTTCTTTTATTTTAAAGTAAGTTTATCTTCTGCTACTTCTAAAATTTCTTTTTTCTTTCTCCCTCTTTTTTTAGGTACAGGGATAATTTTTCTATCTTCTACTGCATTCTCTAGCATTCTTTTTATATATTTTCCTGTATAACTTTTCTCTACCATAGCTATATCCTCAGGAGTACCACAAGCTACAACAGTTCCTCCTCTATCTCCACCATCTGGTCCAATATCAATTATATAGTCAGCAGTTTTTATTACATCTAGATTATGTTCTATAATAACTACACTATTTCCTTTTTCTACAAGTCTATTTAAAACCTCTAGAAGTTTTCTAATATCTTCAAAGTGCAGTCCAGTAGTTGGCTCATCTAAAATATATATAGTTTTTCCTTTAGTCATCTTAGAGAGCTCTGTAGCCAGTTTTATTCTTTGTGCTTCCCCTCCAGATAGAGTAGTAGCTGGTTGTCCAAGTTTTATATAATCAAGCCCTACATCTATTAATACTTTTAGCTTTCTTTCAAGAGCAGGTATATTTTGGAAAAACTCATAAGCTTCTGCCACACTCATATTTAAAACGTCAGATATAGTTTTCCCCTTATAAAATACATCAAGAGTCTCTTTGTTGTATCTTTTTCCCTTACACACTTCACACTCTACATATACATCAGGTAAAAAGTTCATCTCTATTTTGATAATACCAGCTCCTTGACAAGCTTCACATCTTCCACCTTTCACATTGAAAGAGAATCTTCCCTTTGTAAATCCATGTGCTTTTGCATCTTTTGTTTCAGCAAAAAGAGTTCTAATATCATCAAATAGTTTTGTATATGTAGCAGGGTTAGAACGAGGTGTTCTACCAATAGGGCTTTGGTCTATATTGATTACTTTTTCTAAATGTTCAGTTCCCTCAATAGATTTATATTCAAGAGGATAGAGCTTTCCTTTATTTAATTTATTAAACAGTGCTGGGAAAAGAGTATGATTGATAAGAGTAGATTTACCACTTCCACTTACACCAGTAACAACTGTCATCACTCCTAAAGGAATCTCAACATCTATATTTTTCAGATTATTTCCCCTTGCTCCAATAACTTTTAGAGATTTATCCCAACTACGTCTAGTACTAGGGATATCTATTTTTAATTTACCTTTTAAATATTTTCCAGTAAGAGAGTTAGGATTTTCCATAACCTCTTGTGGAGTTCCATGAGCTACAATCTCTCCACCATAAGCTCCAGCTCTAGGTCCAATATCTATTATCTCATCAGCTTGAATCATAGTGTCTTCATCATGCTCTACAACAATTAGAGTATTTCCTAAATCTTTTAATCTTCCAAGAGTAGCTAGTAATTTATCATTATCTTTTTGGTGTAGTCCTATACTTGGCTCGTCTAATACATAGAGCACTCCAGTTAGACCAGACCCAATTTGAGTAGCTAGTCTTATTCTTTGAGATTCTCCTCCAGAAAGAGTTTTAGTCTCTCTTCCAAGACTTAAGTAATCAAGTCCTACATTTATCATAAAGGATAACCTTTCTCTTATCTCTTTTAATATCTCTTTAGCAATTTTTTCCTGTTTAGATGTTAAAGTTATTCCGTTGAAAAAATTTAGAGCATCTTTTATACTCATATCACAAAGTTCCATAATATTTTTATCTCCAACTGTTACAGCTAGGACTTCAGGTTTTAATCTTTTACCATTACAAACTTTACAAACTCTCTCTATCATATATTTATTTTCTATCTCTTCCTTCATAGCATCAGAGAAAGTTTCATAATATCTTCTCTCTAAATTTTTTACAGCTCCTTCATACTCTTTATAACCATGGAATTGGAAGTCATCTCCCTCATAATCAAATCTAAATTTTTCAGTAGCTCCATGAAAAATTATATCTAAATCTCTTTTACTCATCTCTTTGATAGGCTTAGATATATCTATGTTGAAAGCTTTAGCCATAGATTTAAAAATCTCCCAACTATATCCTTTTCTGCTAGAAGCTCCTGGAATATACATACCACCATCAAGAATAGAGAGTTCCTCATCTTCAATAAGTTTATTCTCATCTACTTCAAGTTTTTTTCCTATTCCTTTACATTCAGGACAAGCACCAAATGGAGCGTTAAAAGAGAAAAGTCTAGGACTTAAGTCTGGAATACTTACTTCATCATGTTCAGGACAAGCGTAGTTTTCACTGTAACTAAAATCCTCTCCATTTACATTTAATATTATTTTTCCGTTAGATAGTTCTGATGCACTCTCTACTCCTTGGGTAAGTCTACTTTGAAACTCTTTATCCTCTTTTTTTAGAATCAATCTATCAATAACTACTTCAATATTATGCTTTTTATTTTTATCTAAGATAATTTCATCTTCTAAATATAAAATCTCTCCATTTACTCTAGCTCTTACAAAACCTTTTTTTAAAAGATTAAGAAAAAGATTTTTATGAGTACCTTTTTTATCTTTAACTACAGGAGAAAGAATTATCATCTTATCTCCCTCTTGAAATCTTTCTAAAGCTCCCTCTACTATCTCTTCTATACTCTGTTTTTCTACAGGTCTATTACACACAGGACAGTGAGCAGTACCAATATGAGCAAACAGAAGTCTCATATAGTCATATACCTCTGTAATAGTTCCAACAGTAGAACGAGGGTTTCTGTTAGTTGTTTTTTGCTCAATAGATATAGCTGGAGCTAATCCCTCTATACTATCTACATCTGGTTTTGTCATCTGTCCAATAAATTGTCTGGCATAGGCAGATAGACTTTCTACATATCTTCTTTGTCCCTCTGAATATATTGTATCAAAAGCAAGAGAAGATTTACCACTTCCACTTACCCCTGTTATTACTACAAATTTATTTTTGGGAATTTCTATATCTATATTTTTTAAATTATGCTCTCTGGCACCTTTTATAACTATTTTATCAAGCATAAAATTGTACACCTCTTTATCTATAAATATTTATTTTTCACTTTATATTATACACTATTTTTATCAGAATTAAAAGATTGATGATATTTTATTTTAAAATGAAGATTAAAATTGACAAATAAATTTAAAAAATATATAATAGTAACAATGTTTGGTAAATAAAATTTAAAATGAAAGGAGTAACAATGAGAGTAGATGCTATTTTTATAAATGCTCTAACACTGATAGCTGTTTTAAATCCCTTTGGAAATGTTCCACTCTTTATAGGAATGACAGAGGGAATGGAAAAAGAAATAAGAAACAAACTTTTTAAGATGATAGCTATAACAGGATTTTTTATAACATGGATTTTTAGTTTATTTGGGGAATTTTTAATGACTAATTTCTATAAAATAAATATGAATGAGTTGAAAATGGCTGGAGGCTTGATTTTAATTTTGATGGCAATTAAAAATTTAATCTTCTCTCCACAGAGAAAAAGAACTTCAGAAAAGCAACTTTCTCCAGATGAACAGATAAAGCAAGCTGTAATACCTATGGCTTTTCCAATGTTAGTAGGGCCTGGAAGTTTGACTACAGCTCTAATTGGACGTTCTGAGAATGGACTTACAAGTAATAGTTTTTCTATTTTAGTAGCTTTTATTATAATCTATTTAGTATTAATGGTAGGAAATTATTTAGAAAGAATATTTGGAAAATTAGTACTTTATATATTATCAAAAGTGATGCAGATATTTATTATGTCTATAGGATTTAGAATATTCTTTGATGGATTATCACATATGATAAATTTTTAAAAATAATTTAGATAGATTTATTTAAGTTTAGTGATATAATATATAAAAAAGGGGAAGATATGTTATGTTATTAATAAATTTAGAAAAGGATGAAATGATTGTAGCAGAAGCTCAAGCAGCACATATTACAATGGTTTTAATGGTACCAAAACCTCAACCAGGAATATTATATATAACTAATAGAAAGATTGCATTTGCTTCAACTCAAGGAAGTATGTATTCAAAATTTGAGTATTTATTAGGAGAGATAGAAGCTTTTTCAGTAGGAATGTTGAATACATTAACACTTATGACAAAAGCAGGAAAAAAACATAAAATAACAGGAATGTTTAATAAGAAATTGATTGAAGGATTAAAAAAAGTAGGAGTAAAGGAGATTTAAAAAAGAGAGATTTTAGCTAAGAATTAACTTAGTTAAAATCTCTTCTTTATTTTAAAAACTAATTTTTTATTTTCCAAAAATATTTGTAGCAAATATACTTTTAAATCTTATTTTTTTAGCTTTTGTTGAATCTATATATCTGATACTAAATCCTGTATAACCATAGATTATAGAGATTATAGGATTGATAAGATTTAAGAAACAGTAAGGAACATAAATCCAAGGAGCAATACCAAGAGCAGCCATCATATATGCTCCACAACTATTCCAAGGAATTAGAGGTGATGTCATTGTTCCAGCATCTTCTAAAACTCTGGATAAAGTAGTAGGATGTAAATTTCTACTAGCATAAGCATCTTTATATATTCTTCCTGTTATTACTATTGAAAGATATTGTTCAGCAGCAAGTATATTAGTAGCTATTGAAGTAAATACAGTTGCTAGTATTAAGCTTCCAGTTGATTTTGCTATACTTAATACTTTATTTGCAACAGCACTTAACATTTTAGCTCTTTCCATAGCTCCTCCAAGAAAAAGAGCACAAATAATAAGTGTCACTGTCCACATCATACTATTCATTCCACCTCTAGTTAAGAGTTCATCTACAAATTGATTTCCAGAATTAGATACATATCCAATTTGCAATGCTGTAATAAAATCCTTTACAGTAGCTCCCTGAAAAATTACAGCTCCTACCCCTCCTATTAAAGTTCCACAAAATAGTCCTGGAATAGCTGGAACTTTTTTTACAACTAATACTATTGTAATTAAAGGAATTATAAATAAAAGTGGAGTGATATTAAATTCTTGATTTAATACTACAAATATTTTATTTAATGACTCTGTATCTACTCCTATATCTGAATATTTTCTTCCTATAAAAATAAAAAGAATAATAGTTATTATAAAACTTGGTATAGTTGTGTAGAGCATAGCTTTAATATGTTCAAAAATATCAGAACCTGCCATAGCAGGAGCAAGATTTGTAGTATCAGAAAGGGGAGAAAGTTTATCGCCCATATATGCTCCAGAAATTATAGCACCTGCAGTGATTTGTGGAGGAATTCCTAGTCCTGCACCTATTCCCATAAGAGCTATTCCGATAGTAGCTGCTGTACTCCAAGAGTTTCCAGTAGTTAGTGCTACTATTAAAGATAAAATAAGTGCAGCAGGTAAAAATATACTTGGAGATATTATTTTTAAACCATAAAATATCATAGTAGGAACTACTCCAGATATTATCCAGCTTCCTACTAACATTCCAATTACTAAAAGAATTAAAACAGCTTCCATAGAAGATTTTATAGTATTTAAAATTCCTTCAATTAAATAAGCCCATTTGTATTTTAAAACGAACATAGCTATAAAAACAGCTAACATTCCTGAAATAATAATAGGGATGTGTGGGGAGGCTTGGGTATACCTTATAGTGTATGTTAAAATACATACCAAAAATGTTAATGGTATTACAGCATGAATAAATTTTGTTTCCTTCACTTCTCCAAATGAATCATTTTTCATAGGAAAATCCCTCCCTTTTTAATTTAGATAAAATAAAAAGCACCATAGTTGGTGCTTTTAAAACATAATTAAAAGACCCTCTCACTGGTTCCTCATATGACGAGGTTAGCAAGAGTATCGCTCTTTGAATGGTTCCCCCGCTTTTAGATTAATTATAATAGTAAAATTATAAATAAAAACTAAGCGTTAGTTCATTTCTTATTTTCGGACTTATTATAGTACAAATAGAGGTTCAAGTCAAGAAGTTTTTATATTTTATTTTAAAGTTATTTTTTATATTAAAAAATTTAAATTTTATTTAGAAAAAAAAGAATTTTTCTTTTTAAAGTGTAGTGAATCTCCCCACTCTCCATAAACTATCTCATCACCGATGGCTTTTACATTGTTGTCCATAATCTCTTTAGCCTTTTCAACACTATCATTAATTCCAGGTTTATTATCATAAAGAAGATATTTATTTTTATGTTCAAGTGCTGTAGCAGTAGGCATAAGAATATTAGCACCAGCTAAAAGTCCTTTTTCTCTTCCTTGTGGGTCAAGTCCTTGAAGAGCAGTAGTTGCTGCAATATTAACATCTTTTAAGAAAATTCTAGTAATAGCTATCATTTTTAATCCCAACTCTACTCTTTTTTCTTCACTGACTACAATATCTTTCCACTCTTGTCCAAGGGGGGTATCTTTATGTAGAATATATGGTCCCATACCTATCATATCTATATTCATATCTTTATAGAATAAGATATCATTTACTAAATCTTCCTCTGTTTGATTAGGTAGTCCTATCATTACTCCTGTTCCTACTTGATAACCTATATCTCTTAAATATTCAAGACATTTTTTTCTAACTTCAAAGGTATGTTTGTTATCCATAGGATGTAGATGATTATAGATATCCAAATTAGTTGATTCAATTCTAAGGAGATATCTGTGAGCTCCAGCCTCAAACCATCTTCTATATGTTTCTTTGCTCTGCTCTCCAAGAGATAGAGTTATTCCTAATTTACTATTAGAAAAGTTTTTTATCTCTCTTATTAAATCTTCTATAAATGAAACAAACTCCTCATCTTGTCTTTCTCCAGATTGAAGAGCTATTGAGGCATAATTATTTTCATATATCCACTTAACAGCCTCCATAATTTCAGATTTAGACATAGAAAATCTATCAACTTTATGATTATCTCTTCTAATACCACAGTACTTACAATTTTTTATACACTTATTACTTATTTCTATAAGCCCACGATAATATACTTTTTTTCCAACATACTTAGCCTTTACTTCATAAGCTTTTTTAAATAATAAATCTAAATCCTCTTTGTTATCTATTTTCATTAGTTCAATCAAATCATTTTTTGAAAAATCTTCTTGCTTTAAAATATTTTTTATTTTTTCAGACATATTTTCTCCTATCAATTATATCTAACCATAACTTGTTTTCTCTCTTGAAATCTATATTGCTTGAATCCTATATGTAGATGTCCACGTCTTGGATAATAGATTAACTGGTCAAAACTTTCCAATCTATTTTTTACTCTTTCATACTCTTTTTTTCCAGCACTTCCTTTTTTCAGTATAATATCTACAGCCATTCCCTTTCTATGTCCAGAAGATGAAGAACCACCTACTGCTCTATTTAATCTAGCACTTCTAAACCAGCTACTAACTACTACAGGTCTACCTAATATTTCTCTGACTTCATCAAGTCTTCTAGCTGTATACCTTATATTAGTTCTTTCGCTCCAACTAGGAGTATTTTTAATTCCTCTTCTAATAGCAGTACTACTATATGTAGCTTCTCCCATAGTGAAGTATTTAGAGATTTTTTCATTTTTATCTATTCCAATAGATGAACAACCAATAAAAAAAATTATAAAAAATAGAAAAGAAAGAATTTTTTTAATAATCATAGTATTCCTCTTTTCTTTTTAGCATATTCAACAGCTATGATACTTTTTCCATCAGAAAGAGAATCAATAGAAATAGTTTTTAAACTCTCTTTTTCTACTACTACAAACTCATCTTCATCTAGATTTTGCTGAGTTTTAACCAAATCTTCAGCATAATAGAGATAAAATTTACCAGCAGACATACCAGGGCTCATAAAATATTCACATATTTTTTCTATTTTATTAGCTCTATAGCCAGTTTCTTCCTCTAATTCTCTAAGAGCAGCATTCATAGGACACTCATCTTTTTCTAAAAGGCCAGCAGGAATTTCTAAAGTGACCATATTCACAGCAGGTCTGTACTGTTTTACTAAAAGGATAGTATCATCTTCAAAAACAGCAGCTACTCCCACAGCATCTCTTTTTCCAGTAAAAGTCCAATCAACAATTTTATTGTTAGGTAACTTTAATTTTCTACTAAAAACTTTTATATGCTCATTTTTAAAAATCTCTTTTTTTTCTAATTCTTCAAATTTATCCATTGTTAACCTCTATTTATTCATCAATTCTCTAACCTTATATAGAATTATTCCAGAAGCCATAGCTACATTTAATGATTCAGCACTTCCATATATAGGAATGATTACAGTTTCATCAGCAGCTTTTAAGAAGTTATCACTTACTCCATTTCCTTCACTTCCAAAAATAATAGCATTTTTTTCATTTAATGTAATATCTGTGTATTCAATAGAATTATTTTCAAGAGCTGTTACAAGAAATTTATATTTTTTTTCTTTTAAAAATTGGATAAGTTGGAGCTCTTCCATATACACTATATTCATATTAAATATAGAGCCCATACTACTTCTAACACATTTTTCGTTATAACAGTCTACACTTCCCTTACTGAGAATTATATCCTTAAAACCTGCAGCATCAGCTACTCTAATAATTGTTCCTAAATTCCCAGGGTCTTGTACTTTATCTAAAACAATTATATTGTTATTTATTTTTTCTATATTAGCTTCACAATATGGATATACTAAGATTACTCCTTGTGAATTTTCTTGAGAAGTTAAATCTTTAAATATTTTATCATTTACTACAATTTTTCTACAATCAAATCTCTCTAATTTAGTAGTTATGTTTTCAAAATCTTCAAAATTTTCTTTTAAGATAATTAAATCTGGTGTATAGGTAAAATCTAAAAATTTTCTTCCTTCAGCTAGAAATTTTTTTTCTTCCTCTCTATATTTTCTTTGCTTTAATTTTTTTATTTTTTTTATTGTACTATTATCTAAACTATTTATAAATTCCACAATATCCTCCTAAAATTTAACTACTTCTCATTATAGCATAAAAACCTTATTATTTACAGATTATAAAATATGTATTATAATTCTATTGAATAAATTATTAATTAAGGAGTAGAAAATGTTATCATCTAAATTTATAAATTTTATGAAAGCTATTAATAGTGGAAGATTAGAAAAGCTTTCTTGTGTTGTAGAATTAGGAAGAGTAGGAGTTCGTATGGCTGAAGAATATTCTACAAGATTTGATTTATTAGATGTAGAGCAGTGCCTATATCTATCAGAATTTCAAACTCCACAGTTAGAAAAAGCAGAAAAACATCTTTTAAACTTAGTAAAGAAGAATGACCCACTTTTTTCTCTACTAGAATATTATGATAATTATCCTTATTCTTATTCTGATATAAATTATTTTTTTAAAGGGTGTTTAAAGAGTGGGGTAGAGATATCTATTAAGGCGGTAAATCCAAGTGCTAGAAATAGTTATTTTAAAAAGGTAAAAAAATTAGAAAAATCTCTAAGATATCAGAAGTTTTTAAGACCTTGGTTAAATGAAAAGTATCAAGTAGAAGAGGTTTTAAAGGACTTAGAGGAACATAGTATACAAAAATTTAACTTAGTAAATGAAATAAAGTTTACTAAAAGTATGACAGATTACTTAGAAGAGTATAATGATGTAAAATTTTTAAAAAGAATAAAATTTCCAAAAGTATATACATATTTATCTTCAGAAGAAAAAGTAGCTTGTGAGTATATTTATGGTAGTTATTTTTATGAATTATTACAATATAATAGATTGGCTTATAAGGATGTTTTAGATTTAATTAGAGCTCAACTGTTTTTTATATTAAAGGTTGGAATTTTTCACAATAATTTACATTCTGGAAACCTTATTTTAAGTGATGAAGGAAATATATATTTCTTAGATTGTAACAGTTTAGGGGTTTTAAAAACTCAGACAAGAGAGGGATTATTTAAGATTTTAAAATTTACATTAAAAGAAGAGTTTAAAGAGGTAGCAATAACCCTTAATGAGATTTCAGAGAAAAAATTTACAATTGAAGAGATAGAAACTCTAGCTAAGAAAATTGAAGATATTTATTCTATAAATTATACAACTAATAATACTTTTATTAGGAAATTGATGGAAATATTTAAAGTTGCAAATAATTTTGGAATAGTATATGACAAAGATATTTTTTCTGCCTTTAAATCCTTTATATATTTAGATAAAATGGTAAATAAAACAAAAGATAAAAATAGTATTTTCAAAGATGACTTATTAAGAGTTTTAGATGAAATAGAAGAGTGTATTAAGAGCAGTAATAACTAATTGACTTAATTTAAGTTTCATATTAAAATATAATATATGCAAAATTAGTTTTAGGAGGTTGATAAATGAAAAAAATATTAGTAGCACTTATTTTAGCTATGGCAGTAATAGGTTGCGGGGGAAAAGAGAAAGATAAAAATGTGCTTTATGTGTATGGTTGGGCTAATACTATACCACAAAGTATCTATGAGGATTTTGAAAAGGAAACTGGAATAAAAGTTGTAGAAGATATCTATTCTTCAAATGAAGAGATGTTTACAAAATTAAAAGCTGGTGGAGATGGATATGATATTGTTATGCCATCTGCTGATTATGTGGAGATAATGGCAAAAGAAGGAATGATTGAGAAATTAGATAAATCTCAATTACCTAGTTATAATAATCTTGACCCATTAGTATTGGAAAAATTACATCATTTTGACCCAAATAATGAGTATGAAGTTCCTTATTTAATTGGAGCTACAATTATAGCTGTAAATAAAAAATATGTTCCTGAATTCCCAAGAGATTACTCTATCTATGAGATGACAGATTTAAAAGGAAGAATGACACTGTTAGATGATATGAGAGAGGTAATGACTTCAGCTTTAGGAATGTTAGGATATCCACAAACTGTTACTGATGAGAAAGCAATTGCTCAAGCAGCAGATTTAATAAAAGTTTGGAAGAAAAATATAGCAAAGTTTGATGCTGAGTCTTTTGGAAAAGGATTTGCAAGTGGAGATTTCTGGGTAGTACAAGGATATCCAGATAATATTTTTAAAGAGTTAGATGAAACAGAGAGAAAAAATGTAGAGATGATAATTCCAGAAAAAGGTGGAACTGCTTATGTAGATTCTTTTGCTCTTTTAAAAACTGCTCCTAACAAAGAGAATGCTTATAAATTTTTAGAGTATAGTTTAAGACCAGAGGTGGCAGCAAAAATGGCAGATGCTTTAGAAACACCATCTGTTAACTTAAAAGCTAGAGAGCTTATGACAGTAGAGCCACTATTTGAAATCTCTGACTTAAAAGATGTACAAGTATTGAGAGATATAAATACAACTCTTGATTTACAAAATAAATATTGGCAAGAAATATTAATAGCTGATTAATTTGGAGGATAAAATGAAATTTTCTATAATAAGAGAGCAACTTATTTCTGTTCTTTCTGAATATACAAATATTTTAAAAGAAAATCCAATTAAACCTATTGTTTCAGGATTAAAAATTATAGCTAAAGATAATCAAGTAATTTTTATAGGAACAAACTTAGAAATAGAACACATTAGAAAGATAGAAGCAGAAGTTGAAAGAGAAGGAGAAGTAGTTTTAAAACCATTTTTACTTCTTGAGTATATAAAGCTTTTAGAAGAGGATAAAATAGAGTTTTCTAGTGAAAATGGATTTGTAGCAGTTCATCAAGCTGAGTTTTCTGTACTAGAAGGTGGAAGTTATCCAGTTATTCCAGAACTAGAATCTCAAAGTCTATTAACAATTGAAGGAAATCGTTTGGTACAGCTTCTAGATAGAGCAAAATTTGCTGCTTCACAAAGTGCTGATAATATTCAAATAAATTGTGTAAGAGCTGTTTTTAAAAAAGAAGAGTTAAATCTTGCTTCAACAGATTCATATAGATTGCTTTTCTTAAGAGAAAAAGTAGAGTGTAATGAAAATAAAGAACTATCTATTCCTATGGAAACAGTAAATATTTTATGTAAACTTTTAAAAGATTATAATAAAGAGATACATCTAGGTTATAGTGGAGAAACATTAGTAATAACTTGGGAAAACTCATATTTTTCAAGTAAGACAATTGGACTACAATATCCAGATTTTAAAACTATCTTAAGAATTTCAGCCTTTGAAAAAAGGATGGAGTTTAATAGAGATGAGTTAAGAAGTGCTATTAAAAGAGTAATAACTGTTGCTAAGACAAGTTTAGATGCTAAATTTGGAGCAATATTCAATTTTACAGGGAAAATGATGGTTATAAATGCTTTTTCTGGAAGAGCTAAAATAAATCAAAAAGTTAATATGCTAAAAGAGGGAGAAGATTTTAAAGCTTCTTTAAACTGTAAATTTTTAGCAGAATATATTGATAATATCTCTAATAATGTGATAATCAGTGGAAATAATGCTTCTTCTATGTTTGAAATAAGAGAAGAGGGAAATGAAGACTATATCTATATTCTTATGCCACTAGCTTTAAGAGATTAAATAGAACTCTATCTCATTAGAAACACAAGAATAACTTTCGTTCAAAGAATAAAGAGCAAGTATGGCTCGGTTAACTAAAAACACAAAACTCGACTTCGTCTCAAATAGTTGTGTTTTTTAGTATTTACCTTCGCTGACTTGCTCTATTTATTCTTTTCAATCTTTGTTATTCTTATATTTTAATTTTTTATTTATCAATTCACTAATTTAAAAAGTGTAACTTATAGATTTGTGAAAATATACTTACTTAAATTTAATAATAAACTTATAGTCGTGTAATTAATATTTCAATTTCTTGTAGTTTGTCGCAATTCTTAGTTTTCCTTGCTATTTAGATAAATTTCTATTTTCTTGCACACTCACTAGCAGAGCCTACTAATATTTCTAATCCATGTTTTAGTTCTGAAATTATATAAGTTAAAGACTCTTCAACAGCTTTTGGACTACCAGGCATATTTATTATAAGAGTATCTTTTCTTATACCAGCAGTGGCTCTAGATAACATAGCCCTTTTAGTTATAGTAAGAGAGTAAGCTCTAATTGCTTCTGGTATACCAGGAACTCTTTTTTCTATTATTTCTTCAGTAGCTTCTGGAGTTACATCTCTTTTAGAAAATCCAGTTCCTCCAGTAGTTAAAATCAAATCTGCGTGATTATTGTCACATATTTCTATAAGAGTATCTTTTATTTTTTGAAAATCATCAGGGATTAAAACTTTTTTTGTAATCTTATATCCATTTTCTAATATAATTTTTTCAATAACTTGAGTAGAAATATCTTCCCTTTCCCCTTTTGAACCCTTGTCACTCATACATACAATAGCAACTTTAAACATTGTTTTTCACCTCATAAAAAAATTTTTATTTCTTTTATTTAATTATATCATAAATTCTCAATAAATCTTGAATTTTTTTATTAAATTTGTTATCATTTATTTAGAGAAAAATATTAAAATATGGGGTGGTTATATGAAAAAGATGTTATTATTTATCTTAGTTGGAATTTTATCACTATCTTCTTTAACTTTTTCTAAGGAAGAAAAAGTAGAGATTACAGTAAGTGCTGCAGCTAGTTTAAAAGAAGTTATGGAAGAATTAAGTGAAAAATTTCAAAATGAAAATAAAAATGTAAAAATAAATCTTAATCTTGGTGGATCAGGGGCTTTAAAAAATCAGATTTTAGCAGGAGCACCAGTAGATTTAGTTTTCTTTGCTTCGCAAAAAGATTTAAAGGATTTGGATAATAAAGGTTTTATAGAAAAAGAGTATCAAAAGGATATTTTGAAAAATAGATTAGTAGTAGCTGGAAGAATAACTATAGACTCTTTGGATAAATTAGTAGGAAATAGTGTGGCTATAGGAATTCCAGAAACTGTTCCTGCTGGAAAATATTCTAAAGAGTCTTTTATTAATGCTGGTATTTGGAAAAAATTACAAGATGATATAGTATATGCAAAAGATGTAAGAAGTGCTGCTCAGTATGTTGATTTATATGAAGTAGATTATTCATTAATTTATAAAACAGATGCTAGAGTTTTAAAAAATAGTGAAATAGTTTATACTGTTCCAGAAAATTTACATACTCCAGTTGTATATAGTTATGGAATTATTAAAGATAGAGCTAATGAAAATGTAGTAGAATTTTATAACTTTTTAAACTCTAATACAGCTAAAAAATTATATGAAAAGTATGGTTTTGAGATGGCAGAATAATTATGATAAGTTTAAATTTAAAAATAATTTTATTGACTTTAAAAATAGCTACAATTTCTACACTACTTGTAACGATAGTATCAGTTTTACTAGTATGGTTATTAGATAGGAATAATTCAAAATTAAAAAATATATTTGAAATGCTAATCAATCTTTCACTTTTTATTTCACCAAGTGTACTGGGGTATATACTTATATTAATTTTAGGAAAGAGAGGAGTAGTAGGAGCTATACTTTATAAATATTTTGATATTTCTGTAATATTTTCTTGGTGGGCTGGAATTATAACAGCTTTTATAGTTACTCTTCCTCTGATGTATAATAGTGTAAAAGCGGGGATGGCTTCTCTCAATCCAGTTTATTTTGAAGCTGGACGGGAGGCTGGAGCAAGTGAGTTCCAAATTTTAAGATTGATAACACTTCCACTTATTAAAAGAAATATTTTAGCTGGAATGGTACTCTCTTTTGGAAGAGCAATGGGAGAGTTTGGTGCTACTCTTATGTTAGCAGGAAATATCCCAGGACGTACACAGACAATATCTATGGCAATATATTCAGCTTCAGAGAGTGGAGATACAAAAACAGCAAACTTTTTTTTAGTTATAATTTTATTAATAAGCTTTATTATAATGATGATTTATAATTATTTATTTAAAAAAGAAAGGGATAATATATGAAAAAAATAAAAACAGTAGATGCTGTGGGGTATGTACTTCAGCATGATATTACTCAAATTCTTCCAGGAGAGTTTAAAGGAAGAGCTTTTAAGAAGGGGCATATTATAAAAGAGGAGGATATTCCAAAGCTTTTAAGTTTAGGAAAAGACCACATATATGTTTTTGAATTAGGAGAAGTTGGAGTACATGAAAATGATGCTGCTCTTATTTTAGGAAATTTAGGTAGAGGAGAGAATATCTATACAGATGATGAGATAAAAGAGGGAAAAATAAATTTCAGAGCTAAATGTGATGGAATTTTAAAGGTAGATAGTGAAAATCTTTTAGAGTTAAATATGTTAGGTGAGATTTCCTTTGCTACATTGCCAAATAACTATCCAGTAGAAGAGGGAGAGTTGATAGGAGGTTCAAGAGTCATCCCTTTAGTTGTAGCTAAGGAAAAAATGGAGATGGCAAAATCTCTAATTAAAACTCCACTATTAAAAGTTGTTCCTTATAAAAAATATAGAGTAGGAATTATAACAACAGGAAATGAAGTTTTTTATGGAAGAATTGAAGATAAGTTTGGACAGGTAATAAAAAATAAACTTTCTGAATATGATTGTGAAATAATAGGACAAGTTCTTTGTCCAGATGATAAAGAGATTATTAAATCTAGAGCTAAAGAGTTTTTAGATAAAGGTGCAAATATGCTAATTTTTACTGGAGGAATGTCAGTTGACCCAGATGACTTAACACCTAGTTCTATTATAGAAATGGGAGGAGAGTTAGTAACTTATGGAGCACCTGTTTTACCAGGAGCAATGTTTTTATTATCATACTTAGGAGATATACCTATGATGGGACTTCCAGGATGCGTTATGTTTGCTAAAAGAACTATATTTGATTTAGTTCTATCAAGAGTTATGACTGGAGAGAAGTTAAGTAAGAGAGATATAATGATGTATGGGAATGGAGGATTATGTCAAACTTGTGAGGTTTGCCACTATCCTAACTGTTCTTTTGGAAAGCAGGGATAATAATGGAATTTACACATTTTAATGAAAAAGGTAGAGCTAGAATGGTAGATGTTAGTGAGAAAAACGAAACTCAAAGAAGAGCCATTGCTAGAGGATACATTCAAATGAATCCAGAAACTATTAAGATGATTAATGAAGGAAAGATGAAAAAAGGAGATGTTCTATCTGTTGCTCAAGTGGGGGGGATATGTGGAGCTAAAAAAACTTGGGATTTAATTCCAATGTGCCATAATATATTGCTTACTGGAGCGGATATATCTTTTGAAGTAGAAGAGGATAGAGTGTGGATAGAGGCTGTTGTAAAAACTACTGGAAAAACAGGAGTAGAGATGGAGGCTCTAACTGCTGTATCTATTGCTGCTCTCACTATCTATGATATGTGTAAAGCTGTAGATAAGCATATGATAATAGGAGATGTAAAGTTAGTAGAAAAAACAGGTGGAAAATCAGATTTTAGATTAAAATAGTAAGGGAAATTATAAGATAATAAAAAATCAAGAATTACTTTCTTAAAAATAAAAGTCATTCTTGATTTTTTATATTAATCTCTTTTTATTTACTCAAAAATATATCCTATACTTATTTGTGAAAGAATATCTCCTTTTTCTCCATCACGAGATAGAGAAAACTCAAATGGACCAATTAAGCTTTCATAAGTAAGTGAGATATCAAATCCTTGAGAGTAATCTTCCCAGATTTTTTTAGAATTAGAATAATTTTCAGAAGTTAAATCATTATATGTTCCTATATTCCAACGAGTACTCAAATATAAATTAGAATCTAATTTATAAATTAATCCTAACTTACCTATTAAAAACTCATCTACAAGTTTTTGCTGATACCTATAACCATAGAAAGCAAAATCTTTATTTTCTAGATTATTTTTTGTTCCACCAAGACGTATAAATTTATCAATAGAAGAAACCTTATCACCAGATATAATTCCACCATATAGTCCATAATTAAGAGTAAATTTTTTAGTAATAGGGATATACCCATCTAATGAATATAAAGGTCCATAGAAATTAGATTTAGATTTATCAAGACTTCCTTCCCAACTATATTCAAAATCAATTTTTAAGCCAGAGTTAGCATGAGTACTTGAATCTAGAATATCAAAAGTAGTTCTAATAAAAGCGCCATTATAGTTCTTAGAGTATTCTATATCTTCTGGTAAGACAGACCCAGTTTTTTGTTCTAACTTACTATATGAAGTTTTTATTCCATAAGAAGCAGTAAGTTGATTATTATATTGAGTAAGTATTCCTGTTTCAAAATCTATACTTTTTATAAGCGAATTAGAGATTTTCTCTTTTCCATCATAGATGAAAAAAGGATTTTCATTATAACCAAGATTAGTAAAAACTCCAATTTTATTTGAATAACCATAGTAAGAGAAGTTTTTAAGATTAAGTCCAAGATAATCTCCTACTTGTAAATCAACAAGAGTATTATTTCCTATTTTTCCTAAGTTACTAAGTGTGGTTCCTATATCAAAAGTAGTTCCATAACCAGTTAAATAATTTACTCCAACTCCAAAAGAGTTATTAGGATTAATGTCAGCATCAATAACTAAAGTATCTTCGCTTAAGTTATAATATACACGATTGATAATATCATTTCCATAAACTTTTAGCATAGAATTTTCTAAATCTTCAGGGGTAATCTCTCTATTCAAAATATTCTCAAGTATACTATTTATTATAAATTTATTTTTTTCAGAAATCTCATTTTTATATTCTATATTTTTTATTACAAATGTTTTATTGTTATTTGTAGTAGAAATTTTTATATTTTTTTCTCTAGTTGAACCCTTAGCTAAATCTTTTAAAAGAGAAATTTGTTGTCGTGCAGCTTCTTCTCCCTTTTCTATAAAGAGTTTTCCCTTATCTAAATCAGTAGCCGAGTATTCAAGAACATCTGGAGTTATAAGTATAGAGGTTAATTCTCTTTGTTCACTTGTAGAAGAGGCACTTTGTATAGCTACTAATTGATTTAGTACACTGAGGATATTATAATCTTTTTTATCTTTAACCTCGTTTCCAACATCACTACCAATAATGATATCAGCTCCCATATTAATAACATCTATTACAGGGAAATTACGAGAAACTAAGCCATCTACATAAAGCCGATTATCAATTTCAACTGGTTCAAAAAGAGTAGGAATAGCCACACTAGCAGTGATTACTTTAGCTAAGTCTCCCTCTTTCATTGCTACTGCTTGTCCAGTATTTAGATCTGTTGTGATAATTCTAAGGGGAATAGGTAAATCATCAAAATTTCTAATACTATCTACACTACTTAATAGTTTTTTTAATTCAAAATATATCATCTGATTATTTCCAAAACCTTTAGGAAGTGAGAAATTAAATTTATTATCATATCGTATAGATAGCATATACTTTTTATTATTAACTTTCTTTTCAAGAGGAACTTTACTATCTACAAATGTACCATTGATAAAACTATCCCAATCACTCTTAGTGAGTATACTTTCTATTTCATCAAGGGAGTAACCAGCCGAGTATAAAGCTCCAACCACAGCTCCCATACTTGTCCCAGCAATAAAATCAGGACGGATATCTAACTCTTCTAAAACTCTTAATACTCCTATATGAGCAAGTCCTTTTGCTCCACCACCACTGAGAGCAAGTCCAATTTTTAAATCTTTTTTATTTTTAATAATTTTATTTTTTTTAATCTCTTCTAGTTGAGAGATTCTATTTTCTAAAATTTTAATCTGCTCTTTAAGTTTTTTTATTTCAATATCCTCTTTTGAGGTTAAAGTTTTACTTAAACTTTTTGAGGGAATAAAAAACAGAGATATAATCAAGAAAAAAAGTATAGTATTTTTTTTCATTCCTCCTCCTTAAATTAAAAATAAATTTACAATATATTATACCAATTTTTTAAAAAAAATAAAATAAAAGAGTTAGGTAAAATTTGATTTTTCATATTAAAAATGTTATAATATCTGTAAAAAAGAGATTAGGAAGGTTAAGTAGTAAGAAGTAAGAGAATAAATTTTATTTTTTTACTCCTTATTATTTACTTCCTAATCTACAAAATAATTAGGAGGAAAATATGTTTGATGAAAGAAAAGTTCAAATGGAATTAGCAGGTAGAACACTTACATTTTCTACTGGAAAAATAGCAAGACAATCATGTGGAGCTGTAATGGTTCAATATGGAGATACTGTTTTACTAAGTACAGTAAATAGAAGTAAAGAGCCAAGAAAGGAAAATGATTTTTTCCCACTTACAGTTGACTATATAGAAAAATTTTATGCAGCAGGAAAATTTCCTGGAGGATTTAATAAAAGAGAAGGGAAGCCATCAACTAATGCAACACTTACAGCAAGACTTATAGATAGACCTATAAGACCAATGTTTCCAGATGGATTTAACTACGATGTACATATAGTAAATACTGTATTTTCTTTTGATGAGAAAAATACACCAGATTATTTAGGAATAATTGGTTCATCAATGGCTTTAATGTTATCAGATTTACCATTTTTAGGACCAGTAGCTGGAGTTGTAATAGGATATAAAAATGGAGAGTTTATATTAAATCCTACTCCAGAAGATCTAGAAACAAGTGAGTTAGAACTTTCTGTTGCTGGAACAAGAGAAGCTATTAACATGGTTGAGGCTGGAGCTAATGAGTTAGACGAGGAAACTATGCTTAAAGCTATAATGTTTGCTCATGAAAACATCAAAAAGATTTGTGATTTCCAAGAAGCTTTTGCTAAGGAAGTTGGAAAAGAGAAAATGGAGTTTGTAAAACCAGAGGTTATGCCACTAGTTAAAAACTTTATAGATGAAAGAGGAATGGAAAGACTTCAAGCTGCTGTACTTACATTAGGTAAGAAAAATAGAGAGGAAGCAGTGGACTCATTAGAAGAGGAGTTATTAGAAACTTTCAAAGTAGAGAACTATGGAGAAGGAGAGGAAGTAGAGATTCCTGAAGATGTTTTAATAGAATTTAAAGGATATTATCACGATTTAATGAAAAAATTAGTAAGAGATGCTATCCTTTATCATAAACATAGAGCAGATGGAAGAAAAACTACTGAAATTAGACCTCTATTTGCAGAGGTAAATTGCTTACCAATACCTCATGGATCAGCTATGTTTACTAGAGGAGAAACTCAAGCAGTTGTAATAACTACTTTAGGAACTAAAGAAGATGAACAATTAGTTGATGATTTAGAAAAAGAGTATTATAAAAAATTCTATTTACACTATAATTTCCCACCATATTCAGTTGGAGAAACTGGAAGAATGGGAAGCCCAGGAAGAAGAGAATTAGGACATGGATCATTAGCTGAAAGGGCATTAAAATATGTAATACCATCTGAAGAGGAGTTCCCATATACAATAAGAGTTGTATCAGAAATTACAGAATCAAATGGTTCATCATCTCAAGCATCTATATGTGGTGGTTCTTTATCACTTATGGCTGCAGGAGTACCTATAAAAGAACATGTAGCAGGAATAGCAATGGGACTTATTAAAGAGGGAGATGAGTTCACTGTATTAACAGATATTATGGGACTTGAAGACCACTTAGGAGATATGGACTTTAAAGTAGCAGGAACTAAAAATGGAATTACTGCACTTCAAATGGATATAAAAATTACTGGAATTACAGAAGAGATAATGAGAATAGCATTAAAACAAGCTTTAGATGCTAGAAATGAAATCTTAGAGTTAATGAATAATACAATTCCAGCACCAGCACCAATTAAATCAAATGTACCAAGAATTTATCAAATGAATATACCTACTGATAAGATAGCTGTATTAATAGGACCTGGTGGAAAAAATATAAAAGGAATAATAGACCAAACAGGAGCTACTGTAGATATTAATGATGATGGAAAAGTATCTATCTTCTGTAAAGATGAAGCAGCTTTAAATGAAACTGTAAAACTTGTTAACTCATTTGTAAAAGATGTAGAGGTAGGAGAAGTTTATTCTGGTAAAGTAGTAAGCATTCAAAAATTTGGAGCATTTATGGAAATATTACCAGGTAAAGAGGGACTTTTACATGTTTCTGAAATTTCTCAAGAGAGAGTAGAGAAAGTAGAAGATGTATTAAAAGTAGGAGATGTATTTGATGTAAAAGTAATCTCTACTGATAATGGAAAAATTAGTTTAAGTAAAAAAAGAGTGTAATAACTATTTAAATTATATTTTAGAAGACTAAGAGTTATTCCGTATTTAAAGAAGTTGATTAACTATGGCTTCCAAAATTCTAAGAGCTTTAGCTCTCTAAGAATTTTGAGACACAGAAAGCAAAGCTTTCAGTGTTTCCTTAATGTAACACAGAAAATAAATTTCTGTGTCTCAATAGTAGTAGTCGTTAAAACTCCTCTGCTATTGGAAAACTCGCTTTGCTCAAACAGTTGTGTTTTTTAGCATTTGATTTCGTTAAGTTAATCTAAACTTCTTCAAGAGAATCTTCATACTCTTTTAGTCTTCTAAAATATTAAATAGTTATTACTTTTAAATAGGAGAAGGAGAAAAATAGAGGATGAAATTAGCTTTAATTAGCTTAGGTTGTAGTAAAAATTTAGTAGATAGTGAACACTATTTAGGGATTTTATCAAAAAGAAAAGGAATGGAACTTACAAGTGAACTATCAGAAGCTGATATAGTAATAGTAAATACTTGTGGATTTATTGGAGATGCTAAAGAGGAGTCAATAGAGACTATCTTAGAAGTTAGTGAATTTAAAGAGACAGGAAATTTAAAAAAATTAATTGTTGCAGGATGTTTAGCACAAAAATATTCAGAAGAGATTTTAAAAGAACTTCCAGAAGTAGATGCAGTAATTGGAACTGGAGATATAGATAAAATAGAAAAAGTAGTAGATGAAATTTTAGAAAACAAGAAAGTTGTTGAAACAAAAAATATGACATTTTTAGCAAATGCTAATACAGAAAGAGTTTTAACAACTGCTTCACATATAGCTTACTTAAAAATATCTGAAGGGTGTAATAGAGCTTGTACTTATTGTATAATTCCACAGATGAGAGGAAGACTTAGAAGTAGAAGTATAGAGGATATTGTTGAGGAAGCAAAAAGATTAGTAGCTTCAGGTGTAAGAGAGATAAATTTATTAGCTCAAGAAACAACAGAGTATGGAATAGATTTATATGGAGATAAAAAACTAGCTGCTCTAATGAAAGAGTTATGTAAAATAGAGGGATTAAAATGGCTTAGAACTTACTACATGCATCCAGAATATGTAACAGATGAGCTTATAGAGGTTATGAAGTCAGAAGAAAAAATTTGTAAGTATTTTGATGTACCTATCCAACATGTTTCAGACAATATTTTGAGAAATATGGCAAGGGCAAAAAGTGGAGAACAGGTAAAAGATGTTCTAAATAGAATAAGAAAAGCTATTCCAGAGGCTACTATAAGAACAACTCTTATAGTTGGATTCCCAGGAGAAACTGAGGAGAATTTCCAAGAGTTAATGGATTATGTAAGAGAGTTTGAGTTTGATTATGCTGGAGTATTCAAGTATTCGAGAGAAGAGGATACAGTGGCTTATAACTTACCAAATCAAGTTCCTGAGGAAATAAAGGAAAAAAGATATGCAGAACTTGTAAACTTACAAAGTGAAATAGCTGAGAGAAAAAATAGAAGACTTCTAGGAGAAGAGATAGAAGTAATGATAGATGGAGTATCTAGTGAAAGTGAGTACTTATTAGAAGGAAGAACAAGAGGGCAAGCACTAGAGATAGATGGAAAAGTTCTTACAACAGATGGAACTGCAAAACCTGGAGAGATAGTAAAAGTTAAATTTGAACAAAACTTTGAATATGATTTTGTTGGACCAATAGTAGAGAATGAAAAATAAGTTTAAAATTTAAAGGAGAGCATAAAAATGAATTTACCAAATAAACTAACATTTTTAAGACTTATACTAGCTGTACCTTTTATATATTTTCTTCAATTTTCAGATGAAGGTGGATTTACTTATAGAGCAATAGCTTTTGTAATATTTGTAATAGCTTCACTTACAGATTTTTTTGATGGGTATTTAGCAAGAAAACATAATTTAATTACAGATTTTGGAAAAATAATGGATCCACTTGCTGATAAAGTTCTTGTAATTTCAGCTTTAGTTATATTTGTAGATTTAGGATATATTCCTTCTTGGATGTCTATTGTAGTAATTGCTAGGGAGTTTTTAATAAGTGGTATAAGAATGTTAGCTGCTGCTAAAGGAGAAGTTATTCCTGCGGGGAAATTAGGAAAATATAAGACAACTAGTCAAATGATAGTCATTCTTATTATGATGTTATTTGGAAGAAATCCATATAATTTCTATATGATGTTAATTCCTGTTATTTTGACACTGTGGTCTGGATGGGAATATACATCAAAGGCAAAACACTACTTTTTAAACTCTAAATAGAGAGAGGTGAAAAAATGATTTTAATAGCAAGAATTGTAGATTTATTAATAACAGTAATAAATACTCTTATACTTATAAGAGTTGTACTTTCTTGGTTAGCACCTATGTCAAGAAATGGATTTACTGATTTAATATATAATACAACAGAGCCAATACTAAGACCTTTTAGAGTACTAATACCTATGGGAAATATGAGAATGGATATTTCACCTATCATAGCATATTTCTTTTTTATAATTTTAAGAAGATTAATTTTTATGCTTATATTCTAAGTAGGGAAGCTATGGCTTCTCTATTTTTGTAAAATCAGAAGGAGTAAAAGATGGAAGATATAGTGAGTGAATACCATATACCTGTCTTGTATAGAGAGTGTATAGATAATTTAGTGATAAATAAAGATGGAGTCTATTTAGATTGTACTCTTGGTGGTGGTGGACATTCAGAAGGAATATTGAAAGAACTTTCTGATAAAGGACACCTTATCTCTATAGACCAAGATCAACAAGCTATAGATTTTGCCAAGAAAAGACTTGAAAAATATGGAAAAAAGTGGCAAGTTTTTAAAAATAACTTTGAAAATTTAGATATGGTTCTTTATATGGCTGGATATGATAAAGTAGATGGAATACTTATGGATATAGGAGTATCATCTACACAATTAGACGATCCAGAGAGAGGATTTTCATATAGATATGATACAAGACTTGATATGAGAATGAATAGAAGTAATCCTTTATCAGCTTATGAAGTAGTTAATGAATATCCAGAAGAGAAGTTAGCGAAAATAATTTTTGAATATGGAGAAGAGAGAAATGCTAGAAAAATAGCAAAATTTATTTGTGAAGCTAGAACAGAGAAAAATATAGAAACAACAGGGGAGTTAGTAGCAATAATAAAAAGAGCTTATCCAGAAAGAGCTCAAAAACATCCAGCTAAAAAAACTTTCCAAGCTATAAGAATAGAGGTGAATAGAGAGTTAGAGGTTTTAGAAAAAGCTATAGATAAAGCAGTAGATTCCTTAAAAGTAGGAGGAAGATTAGGAATTATAACTTTCCATTCCCTAGAGGATAGATTAGTAAAAACTAAATTTAAAGATTTAGCTACTGCATGCAAATGTCCACCAGGACTTCCAATATGTGTGTGTGGTGGAAAGGCTAAGGTAAAATTAATTACAAGAAAGCCAATAGTTCCAGAAGGAGAAGAGGTAGAGTTTAATAACAGAGCTCACTCATCTAAACTTAGAGTAGTTGAAAGGATAGGATAAAAATTGAAAAATTTAACTATATTCTTAATAGGTATATTATCTATTTGGATATTACATGGAACACTTCTTATAAAAGTTTCTAAAATAGAATTAAGTATAAAAGAGGATAAAAAAATACTTGATGAGTTACAAAAAGAGCTATCTAAAAAAGAGATAGAATATAATACAGTAATGGATTTAGAAAAAATAGGAAATGAGATGAAAAACAGGAAAAAAATGGCAATCTCTCAGGGAATAAAATTCTTTAGAATAGAGGAAAAATAGATGGTAAAAAAAGATGAGATAATAGAGATAAAAATAGAAAAGATAGTAAATGGTGGAGAGGGATTAGGATATTATAATGATTTTGCTATATTTGTTCCTATGTCTGTTCCAAATGATATTTTAAAAATAAAAATTATATCTGTGAAAAAAACTTATGCTAGAGGACTTATAGAGGAGATAATCTCTGCTGGAGAAGAGAGAGTAGAGGATATTACTAAAATTTCCTTTGAGGACTTTCAAGGTTGTGACTTTGGAATGTTAAAATATGAAGCTCAATTAAAGTATAAAAAAGCTATGGTTGAAGATGTAATGAAAAAAATAGGGAAATTAGATGTTCTAGTTAAGGATGTAATAGGAAGCGAAGATCCATACCATTACCGTAATAAGATAATAGAACCTTTTTCAAAATATAATGGAGAAATAATCACAGGATTTTTTAAAAGAAAATCTCATGATGTTTTTCAAGTGGAAGAAAATATTTTAAACTCAAGATTAGGAAATGAAATTATAAGAGAGTTAAAGAAAATCCTTAACAGAGAGAAAGTTTCTGTATACGATGAGAAAGAACATAGTGGGATACTTAGACATATAATGGTAAGAACAAATTCCAAAGGAGAAGCGATGGTAGTTCTTATTATTAATGCAACTAAAGTAGAAAAAAGATATAAAGATATTTTAATGGAGTTGAAAAATAAAATAACTTCAATAAAATCTATATATATTTCATTAAATAATAAAAGAACTAATTTTGCTCTTGGAGAAAAAAATATATTTATTTGGGGAGAAAAAAGTATAAAAGAGGAGATAGATGGGATTAATTTCAATATCTCTCCAAAATCTTTTTTCCAAATAAACTTACCACAAACTAAAAAATTATATAGTACAGCTATTAATTACTTCCCTAACATTGAAAATAAATACATAGTAGATGCTTATTCTGGAACAGGAACTATTGCTATGATACTATCTAAAAAAGCTGAAAAAGTTTATGCAATAGAATTAGTAGAATCTGCTACATTAGATGGAATGAAAACAGCAGGGGAAAATGGAATAGAAAATATTGAGTTTATCAATGGAGCTGTAGAGGATAAGATGTTAGAGCTAATCAATGCTGGAAAAAGAGTAGATGCTATTATATTTGATCCACCAAGAAAAGGAATAGAAGAAAAAAGTTTGATAAAAACAGCAGAAAGTGGTATAAAAGAGATAGTATATATCTCTTGTAATCCATCTACTTTTGCAAGAGATGCTGAGATTCTAAGTAGATTAGGTTATAAGATAGATGAAGTTCAACCTGTAGATATGTTCCCAGGAACTTCTCATACTGAAGTAGTAGGAAGATTTTATAAATAGGAGATAGATATGGAGCTAATAATTTTTATTATAATAGGGTATATTTTAGGTGCACTACCTAATGGAGTATGGATAGGAAAATATTTTAAGGGAATAGATATAAGAGAGCATGGAAGTAAAAATTCTGGTGCTACAAATGCTTATAGAGTATTAGGACCAAAATTTGGAATAATGGTACTTATAGCAGATGCTTTAAAGGGTTTTTTACCTCCTTTTATAGCTAGTAAATTTGGGGTAGCAGGAAATTCATTACTTCTTATAGGTATGATAGCTATAATAGGGCATACTTTATCTTTCTTCTTAAATTTTAAAGGTGGAAAAGGAGTTGCTACATCACTTGGAGTATTTTTATTTTTAATTCCTCAAGTAACATTGACACTTTTAATAATCTTTATAGTAGTAGTTGCTATAACAAAATACATATCTTTAGGATCAATAATAGCAGCTATTATGTTACCAATATTAACATACTTTTATCCTACACAAAATGGATTAGATAAGTTACCGCTTTTATTGATGACTAGTATTATAGGTATATTTGTAGTATATAAACATAAAAGTAATATAGAAAGACTTCTAAAAGGAACAGAAAATAAATTTAAACTAAAATAGGAGGCGGCTCATGAAAAAAGTAATAATAATAGGAGCAGGAAGTTGGGGGACAGCTTTAGGGCTTATACTTGCTAGTAAAAAATATGATGTTACATTATGGGAATATGATAAAACTAGAGCTGAAGAGATACAAAACTCAAGGGAGAACAGTAGATATTTACCTGGAGTAAAGTTTCCAGATAATTTAAATGTAACATCAGAGAGTGAAAATCTATTAAAAGGTATTAAATATGTAATTTTTTCTGTACCATCACAAGTATTAAGAGGAGTAATTAGTAAATTTTCTTCTCAGCTTACTGAAGATATGATACTTGTAAATACAGCTAAGGGAATAGAAGTATCAACAGGAATGAGATTGTCTGAAGTAATGAAAGATGAAATAATAGGAAAATATCATAAAAATATTGTTATTCTTTCAGGACCTACTCATGCTGAAGAGGTAGCTATAGGTCTTCCTACAACAATAGTAGCTGCAGGACAAAAAGAAAAAGCAGGGGAGATTCAAGAGTTATTTAATACAAAAAACTTTAGAGTATATTTAAATGAGGATATAGTAGGAGTAGAAATAGGAGCAGCTGTAAAAAACTGTTTGGCTATAGGAGCTGGAATAGCAGATGGTATGGGATTTGGGGATAATACAAAAGCAGCTTTAATAACTAGAGGAATAGCTGAAATGACAAGATTTGGAAAAGCTTTAGGTGCTGATGAAAGAACTTTCTCTGGATTAAGTGGGATAGGAGACTTAATAGTAACATGTGCTAGTAAACATAGTAGAAATAGACATGTTGGAGAATGTTTAGGAAAGGGACAAGCTATCCAAGATATTTTAGATAATATGACGATGGTAGCTGAAGGTGTTCCAACAGTAAAAGCTGTATATGAACAAGCTCAGAAACTTAATATCTCTATGCCAATAGTAGAGGCTACTTATAATATAATATATAATAATGCTAATGCTAAAAAAATGGTTGAAGAGTTGATGGAAAGAGAGTTAAAAGTGGAATTTTACTAATATTAATACAAAAAGTGGGGATGCAACATGACATTAGATAGAGACCTAATTTCATACTATTTAGAAGACATTAGAAAATATAAAGTGTTGGAAAAAGATGAAGAGACAGAACTATTAAAGAAAGCAAAAGCTGGAGATATAGAAGCTAAAAATAAACTTATCTTATGTAATTTAAGATTAGTTGTAAATATAGCAAAAAATTATGTAAATAGAGGACTTAGTCTTATTGACCTGATAAGTGAAGGAAATTTTGGACTTATCTATGCCATAGAAAAATTTGATATGGAGAAAGGATTTAGATTTTCTACATATGCAGTTTGGTGGATAAAGCAATCTATAACAAAAGCTATTATTTGTAAAGGAAGAGGAATAAGAATTCCATCTTATAAGTATGATTTATTAAGTAAAGTAAATAGATATGTGTTAAATAGAGTGAGAGAAGAGGGAATATATCCAACTGTAGAAGAGATATCAGAAGATTTAAATGTAGATAAAGAGAAAATAGAGGAAATTATGGTAGCTTTCCAAGACCCAATGTCTTTAAGTGCAAGTATTGGAGATGATATTCAATTAGAGGATATAATTGCTAATAATTCTGAAACATCTATAGAAGATGACATTATAGAAGAGATGGGAAGAGAGCAAGTAAGACAGATAGTAAAAGTTCTAGATGAAAGAGAAAAGCAGATACTAAAATTAAGATTTGGTTTAGATGGAGAAGAGATACATACATTAGAAGAAATTGGACAGACTTTTAATATAACTCGTGAAAGAGTAAGACAAATAGAGAAAAAAACTTTAAAAAAATTAAAAATGCAATGTGAAAAAAATAAGGACAAGTTTTTTTAAAAGTTCTTAGTTGAGGAGGAAAAATTGAAAATACAAATAGAAAGAATAGAATTTTTAAAAAGATTGAAGGTAGTAGAAAAAACTATCACTGAAAATAAAATAAAGCCTATAATATCATGTGCTTATATAGAAACAAGAGGGGATAATCTTTTCTTTTGTGGAACTAACTTAGAAACAACTATAACTACTGAGATGAAATGTAAAGAGGTAATAGAAAGTGGTAAAATAGTATTTCAACATCAGTTAGTAGAGGAATATTTAAAAGAATTAAAAGATGAATTTGTAGTATTTAGTGAAATAGATGGGAATTTAGTAATAGAAAGTTCAGATTCTTCTTCAGAATTTTCTTTAATGAATGTAGAAGATTTTCCTAAAATTTTAGTAGATGAAGATTTTTCTCAAAAAGAAGAGATATTTAAAATAAATAGTATTGAGTTAGCAGAAATATTAGAAAAAGTAAAATATGCAGCATCTTCATCTAGTGATAATCTTTCAATAAACTGTGTAAGAATGGAAAATGAGAATAAGAAATTGAAATTTATTACTACTGATACATATAGACTTGTTTATTTAGAAAAAGAGATTGAAAAAATAAATGAAAATATAGATGTAAGTATTCCACTAAATACAGTGGAAGCATTGACTAAATTATTAAGGAGTATAGAGAGTACAGATATAAGTTTTTATTTTATAAATAGGCAGATTTTCTTCAAAATGGAAGAAGTTCTTGTAATAAGTAGAATAATAGATATGTCTTTTCCAAATTATAAGGGAATTTTAGGAAATAATAGTTATAATAAAAAGTTAACTATCAATGCAGAAGTATTTTTAAAAATGTTAAAAAGAATAACTATCTTTGTAAGAAATAATAATGAAACAAAGTATGGAGCAACTTTTTATCTTGAAAAGAAAGAGATGCAGGTTCACGGAGTGAATGAAGTTGCAAAGATAAATGAAGTATTAGAAGTAAACTATGAGGGAGAAAATATAAAAATAGCTTTAAATACTAAATTTCTTTCTGATTTTGTTCAAACTTTAAATAAAAATAAAGATATCACTTTAGAATTTATCGCTTCTAATAGTTCTGTGAAAATAAAAGAAGAAGAAGCAAATGATTATCTATATGTTTTAATGCCACTTGCTTTAAAAGATTAATATAAAATAATAAAGGGGAGAAAATGGGAAAAAGGAATACATTACTTATTATAGATGATTTAGAAATGAATAGAGTAATATTAGGGAATCTTTTCAAAAAAAAATATGAAATAGTAGAAGCCTGTGATGGAGATGAAGCTTTAGAGTATATGAGAGAAAACTCTTCTAAAATAGTAACTATATTGTTAGATTTAGTTATGCCAAAAGTAAATGGAATAGAAGTTTTAAAAATAATAAGAAGAGAGAAGATAGTAGAAGATGTACCTATATTTATAATAACAGCAGATAATTCTGAAGAAACTATGTATGAAGCTTATGAATTAGGAGTAAAAGATGTATTAGAAAAACCTTTTGTTCCATACTTTTTGAAAAAAAGAATAGAGAGTGTAATAGAGTTATATAAAGTAAAAGAGGCACAAAAAAAATTGTTAAAGGATTTAAATCAAGAATTTTCTAATATTTTAAAATTAGCTGAGGAAAATAAAGGGATAGAAAGCTCGATTAAGAATATATTAAAAGAATTTAATAAATTTGAGATAATACAAGAGGAATAAAAAAGGAGCTATTGCAAATCCTAAAATTGCAATAGCTCCTTTTTATTAGAATAATTAAAATAGTTTTGAAATATTTAATGAATTTTTTATAAGCTCATAACTATTAATAAAACAACATTGTTTTGAATAATTTTCTTTTTTTTCATCAGGTAAATCAATAAAGATAAATATATCATACTTATTGTAGATTTCTGTTGGAAAAGTTTTAAAATTAAAGTAAGAGATAACTTGTACAACTCTAACTTGTTCAGAATTTTGCAACATTCCTTTTAATCGATTTCCCTTCCAAGTCATTGTACTTTGGTCTATAATCAATATATTTTTCTTTTGAGTTTCTGTAAGTATATTGATTAAATAAAAATAAAGAAAAGCAATATCTTTTTTAGTAAAAGGAATTTGATATTTATTAAGTATAGCCATTATTTTAATAGATATTTCCTCTTCTAAAATATATTCATCTTTTTTAGCAAAATTTATATAATTAGGAATAAAGAATCTATTCTCTAGGTATATATTATTAATAAGAAAACTGAGAAGTTGGTTATTAAGGTTATTATCATCTAAGTTGAAAGTTGAATATATTTTTTTAACCACAGCATCTGTATTAATAGGGAGATTTATAGAATATTTTTTATTTAGACATAAAGATAAATACTCTAAAATAAGTGATATATTATTATTTATTAAGGCTTTATCTTCAGCATCTAAAATATCAATTAATGTTTCAGTTAGATTAAAAGATTTTACTGTATTCTTTGTAAAAAATTCTATATTTTTTTTAGAACCTAGATGAGTGTAGATCAATATACCACAAAGAATGAAATAATGATAAAATCCTAATTTTATATCAAAGTGTTGATATATTTTATTGGTTAGATTTAGTAATTTTTTTTCAGTTTCATAATTTAAAAATTTTCTAAAGTAGTCACTTACTAAAGGATTTATTAATTTTTTTAAAGGAGAAGAGAAATAATTTTCTATGTATAATTTTGAAATAAATAAAATAGAAAAATTTTGTAGGTTATAAAAATCTCCTTTAAAGAAAACTCCTCTCCATTGAATACTTGTAAGCTTTAAACCAAAATCAGAAATTAATTCTTTAATAACTTCCATGTCAGAATTTAGAGTTATTCTTGAGACTTTAATTTCTTTAGAAATAGAGGTTAAATTAATGGATCCTTCTACAATAAGCTTTAAGACAATAAAAGTAATTCTCTCTTTTTTTTCTAAATCATTTAATAAAAAATCATTTTTTTTAAAATCAAGGTTAATTTTATTATTTTCAAAATAATATTCTCCATTTTCTTTAAGAAGAGTTCCTAGATTATTTTTATTAGAAAATTCTTCTATCTTAGCTAAGACACTACGAATATTAACTTGAGAAACTTCAAAACAATTACAAAGTTCATCAATACTAGCCCTATTGTTATGAAGAATAAAATTAATCACATCAACATCAAGTGATTTCAATGTAATTTTTTTCAAAATATTACCCCCACTGAATAAAAAGTACTAAATATTAAGATAATCAATAATATTTTATAATAAAAAATAAAAAATGTAAAGAAAAATTAAAGAAATATTTTGTAAATAAATTTAAAAAATAAAATAAAAAAGCTCTACCATATTATGGGAGAGCTTTTACTTTCTCATCTAAATTTTTTATTGACTAGAATGGAAATTCATCATCATCTTCATAAGGTATCTCTTCTACCTCTTTAGCAGAAGATTTTGGTGTTGGAGAAGAATACTCAGGCTCGTATCCACCCATAGAGTCTCCGCTTCCTTTAGACTCTAAGAATTCAATTGCTTCTACAAGTACATCATAAGAAGTTCTCTTCTCTCCATTCATCTCAAATCTATTCATTTGAAGTCTTCCATTAACTCCAACTTTTCTTCCTTTTCTAAGGTATTCTCCTATAAGTTCAGCAGTTTTTCCAAAAGCAACACAGTTGATAAAGTCTGCCTCTCCTTTTGAGAATGGTCTATCTACTGCTAAGGAAAATCTTGAATAAGCCTTTCCACTTTGTCCAAATTTTAATTCAGGGTCTCTAGTAAGTCTACCAACTAAAACGACAACGTTCATATTATTACCTCCTGTTAATTTCTATCACTAATTAATTATAACATATTTTTTATTTTAGTCCAATGTTTTTTAAGAAAAAATTACAAGCAAAATAGTGGTATTTATGATATAATAGTACAGTAAAATTGTATAAGCTAGGAGGCAATAATGGAAAAGAAAAAAGCCGTGCTTTTAGATGTAAGTGCCATAATGTATAGAGCATATTTTGCTAATATGAATTTTAGAACAAAGACAGAGCCAACAGGAGCAGTATATGGTTTTGTTAATACTTTGATGAGCATAATAAAAGAGTTTTCTCCAGATTATATTGGAGCAGCTTTTGATGTGAAAAGAGCTTCATTAAAAAGAAGTGAGATATATAAAGAGTATAAAGCACAGAGAGAGTCAGCACCTGAAGATTTAATAGCTCAAATACCAAGAATTGAGGAGTTATTAGATTGTTATAATATAGAAAGATTTAAGATAGAGGGGTATGAAGCAGATGATGTTTTAGGAACTCTTGCTAAAAATCTTTCAGCACAAGGGGTAGAGGTCTATGTAGTAACAGGAGATAAGGACTTAGCTCAAATATTAGATGAAAATATAAATATAGCCCTACTTGGAAAAGGAGAGGGTGGAGATAAATTTAAAATAATAAGAACAGATGAAGATGTCATAGAGTATTTAGGAGTTCCTTCTAAAAAAATTCCAGATTTATTTGGTCTAATTGGAGATTCAAGTGATGGGATTCCAGGTGTTAGAAAAATAGGACCTAAAAAAGCTATTCCTATGTTGGAAAAATATGAAACATTAGAGGGAATTTATGAAAATATAGATAAGCTTACAGAGATTGCTGGAATAGGAAAATCTCTTGTAAATAATTTAGTAGAGGATAAAGAGATAGCTTTTATGAGTAGAGAGCTAGCTATTATTTGTCAAGATGTTCCATTGGAGTTTAATTTAAAAAATTTAAGCTATGATATTGATAATATAAAACTTTTAGAACTTTTTAAAATTTTAGAATTTAAAGCTTTAATTAAAAAGATGGGGCTTGAAAATGGAGATGAGAAAACACAGGAGATAGAGAAGTCAAAAAGAGTTTCTAAAGAGAGAACTTTTAAAGTAGTAGAGGGAAAAGCAGATATAAAAGATATGGTAAAATCTCTAAAGAAAGTTGATTTAGTAAGTTGCTACTATACTGAATATGGAATTGCTTTTAGTTCTTTTGACAAGGATTACTATTTTCCATTTGAGAAAAAATGTGAAAGTAAGATAGGAGCTAATATCTCTCTGTTTGACCCAACTCCAGTAGTAGAAGATTGTGAAATAAATTGCAAAGAGATACAGGAGTTTTTTGATAATTACAATGGAGAGATTGTCACTTATAATTTAAAAAATATTTTAAATAGAGGAATCAGTGTAAAAAATTGTAAATTAGATATGATGATAGCTTACCATCTTATAAGTTCACAAACTAAAGAAAATGTAGAGCTACCTATTGAGCATCTCACTGGGATAGAATTAGACAACTATGCTGATAAATTTGGAAAAGAGAAACCAGAAAATATTTCTGCCAAAGAGTATGGAAAATATCTATGTCAAAGAACAATGGGACTTTTAGAGTGTTATGATATATTAAAAGAGGAACTAGAGGATAGAAACTTGATGAAGGTATTAAATGAGATAGAGATGCCACTTATAGAGATACTATCTTCTATGGAGATAAAGGGAATAAAAATAGACCCAGAGTATTTTTCTAACTATGAAAAAGAGTTGGGAGATTTAATAGAAAAGTTACAGGAAAAAATTTATGAAGAGGCTGGAGAGGAGTTCAATATAAACTCTCCTAAACAATTAGCAGAGATACTTTTCTTTAAGTTGAATTTACCACCTGTGAAAAAGACAAAGACAGGATTATCTACTGATGAAGAGGTATTAGAAAAGTTAAAAGTTGATGGAGCAGAGATTGCTAAAGCTATATTGGAATATAGAAAATTAGCAAAACTAAAAAATACCTATGTAGATGCTATACCAAAATTGAGAGATGAAAAGGATAGAGTTCATACTACATTTAATCAAATAGGAACTACAACAGGTAGACTATCTTCATCTGACCCTAACTTACAAAATATCCCTGTAAAAACTGATGAGGGAATAAAAATAAGACAAGGTTTTGTTGCTGAAAAAAACTCTGTACTTATGGGAATAGATTATTCTCAAATAGAGTTAAGAGTATTGGCACAACTTTCTGGAGATGAAAATTTAAGAGAAGCTTACCAAAACAGTATGGACTTACACAGTCTTACAGCTAGAAAGATATTTGAACTTTCAGATGAAGAGGAAGTAAGTAGAGAGGAAAGAATTATAGCTAAAACAATAAACTTTAGTATAATTTATGGAAAAACAGCCTTTGGACTAGCAAAAGAACTAGGAATATCACAAAAAGAGGCCAGTGAATATATAGATAGATATTTTAATCAATATCCTAAGGTAAAGGGATTTGAAAAGGAGATAGTAGAGTTTACAGAAAAACATGGTTATACAGAAACTTTCTTTGGAAGAAGAAGGCTTATAGATGGAATCAACTCTAAGAATAAAAATATAAAAAGCCAAGCGGAGAGAATGGCAGTAAATAGTGTAATTCAAGGAACAGCTGCTGAAATTATAAAAAAAGTTATGATAGAGATTTATAAATATATAAAAGACAGAGATGGAATATCTCTGCTATTACAGGTACATGATGAGCTTATTTTTGAAATAGAAAAAGAAAAATTAGAGATGTATAGAGAAGATATTGAAAAAATAATGAGAGAAAGTGTAAAGTTTGATAGTGTACCTTTGGAGATAAATACTAATATTGGAGTAAACTGGGCTGAAACAAAATAGGAGGGGAGATGTCTTATACCTATAATGTAAAAGAAGAGATACTTAATAATGAAATGATAACAAATATAGAGAAAACTGCTGAAATATCAGCAGTTCTTCTCAGTAAAAATGCTTTTTATGATGATAAAATTGAGCTTAGATTGGAAAATTTAGCTCTAGCAAAAAGAGTATATAAGTTTATAAAAGATATAACTAGCTTAAAAATAGAGATAAAATATCAAATATCTAAGAGGCTAGGGGAGCATAATGTCTATATTATAGTGATACCTAGACAAAAAGGATATAGAGATTTTATAGAGAATATGAAAAGTTTTAGTATGGAGTTAATATTAGCAAGTGAGGATATATTAAAAGGATTTATTCGTGGAATATTTTTATCTTGTGGATATATAAAAGACCCAGAAAAAGAGTATGCACTAGATTTCTTTATGGATAATGAAGAAGCTGCAGATAAATTATATAATTTACTTTTATCTAAAGATAAAAAAGTATTTAAAACTATGAAGAGAAATAAACCGTTAGTATATCTTAGAAATTCAGAAAATATTATGGATATAATGGTAATGATAGGAAGTATTCAATCTTTTTTTAAATATGAAGAAACTACAATGATAAAGGATTTAAAAAATAAAACTATCAGAGAGATGAACTGGGAAGTAGCTAATGAAACTAAGACCTTAAATACAGGAAATAATCAGATTAAAATGATAAAACATATAGAAAAAGAGATGGGTTTAAATTCTCTAAGTCCTGTTTTAGAAGAGATAGCTCATGTGAGATTAAATAATCCTGAGAGCACTCTTCAAGAGATAGCCGAGATGGTAGGAATATCAAAATCTGGTGTAAGAAATAGATTTAGAAGAATAGAGGAGATTTATAATAATCTAAAAAAAGAAGAAACTGAGGAATAAGTATGAGAGTAATTGAAAATATATTTGAGTTAGAAGAAAATTTACAAGAGAGCTATGTAGCTATAGGAACATTTGATGGGGTACATTATGGGCATCAGAAATTGATAAGAAATGCTGTGGAAAAAGCCAAGAAAAATGGTGGGAAATCTGTAGTGTTTACTTTTTCAAGTCATCCTATGGAACTTATAGATATCTCAAGAGCTCCAAGAGTGATAAATACAATAGAGGAAAAACTCTATCTATTGGAAAATATGGGAGTGGACTGTGTAATTTTACAATCTTTTATAAAGGAGTTTGCTAATTTAACAGCAGACGAATTTGCTGATATTTTAAAAGAAAAGGTTGGAAGTAAGGAGATTTTTGTAGGATTTAATTTTTCTTTTGGAGAGGGAGGAAAATCTAAAACAAAAGATTTAATTAGACTAGGAGAAGAGAGAGGAATTCTTGTCCATGAAATCCCAGCTGTCTATGTAGATGGAGATTTAATAAGCTCAACTTTTTTAAGAAATAGAATTTTGCATGCTGATATTGCAGAGATAAATAGATATTTAGGACATAGATTTCTTATAATGGGAGAAGTAGTACATGGTAAAAAAATAGCAAGAGAGTTGGGATTTCCTACTGCCAATATAAAGATATCTACAAGATTATATCCTAAAAATGGAATATATGGGGCTAGAGTGAAGATAGAAGGGGAGGATTTTTACCGTGATGGAGTGGTAAATATTGGAGTAAATCCTACTTTAAAACCTGGAGAAAAAAGTGTTGAGGTAAATATTTTAGATTTTGACGAGTTTATCTATGGAAAAATTGTGGCTGTAGAACTGGAACAATATTTGAGAGAGGAAAAGAAATTCTCTTCAATAGATGAATTAAAAAGAGTAATTGGGAATGATGTGAAAACTTGGACTAAAGTGATAAAAGAGAGAAGAAATGGATATAGTACTAAAGATAGATAATTTTGAAGGACCATTAGATTTACTTCTTCATTTGATAGAGAAGAAAAAATTAAAAATATCAGAAATAAAAATCTCTCAGATTATAGATGAGTATTTAGGAGTATTAAAGGAGGCACAAGAGGAGAATCTCCATATTAAAGTGGAGTTTCTTGTAACTGCTTCAGAGCTTTTAGAGATAAAGGCATCTACTCTTCTATCAATCAATGATGAGGAAAATAAAGAAAAAGAGTTAAAAAGAAGACTAGAGGATTATAAAGTATTTAAAGAGATTGCCTTAAAAATAGGAGAGATGGAAAAGGAGTATAATATCTCTTATACAAGGGGAGAGAGTAGAAAGATTATAAAAAAAGCTCCAAAGGAGTATGATATTTCAAAATTACAAGCTAGTGATTTATATTCAGCTTATAAAAGATATGTAGATAAGAAAGAAAATGAATATTTAGAACTAGAATTAGAAAAAAAATATACTTTAAAAGATGAGATGGATAAGTTATATTTAAAATTATATTCTCATAATAGAACCTTTGACTCAATCTTTGGAGAGGCAGAAAATAGAATGCATCTTGTTTATATTTTCTTGGCTATATTAGAGCTATATAAAGAGGGACTTATTCTAATAGAAGGGGAAATGGTTAAAAGAAATTAAGAGTTCTTTTAATATTTAAAAGAGGAAAGGAAGTATTATGTTTAGAAGTGGACTTCTAGTTATGATAATTACAATGGTAAGTAGAGTATTAGGACTGGTAAGAGCTGGGATAATAGCTTACTATTTTGGAGCATCTGCTATGACAGATGCTTTTTTCAGTGCTTTTAAAATCAGTAACTTTTTTAGACAACTATTGGGAGAGGGAGCTTTAGGAAGTTCTTTTATCCCCTTATATAATGAAAGAGTAGAGAGTGAGGGAGAGGAGAATAGCAAACAGTTTATCTATTCAATCCTCAACTTGCTTTTTGTATTTAGTACAATAGTAACTATTCTTATGATAATTTTCTCTCAGGGAATAATAGATGGAATAGTTAGTGGATTTCCTGATGAAACTAAAATAATAGCTTCAAGGCTTTTAAAAATAATGTCAGTGTATTTTGTTTTTATAAGTTTATCAGGAATGGTTTGTGCTATATTAAATAATTTTAAACAATTTGCTGTACCAGCTTCAACTTCAATCTTTTTTAATTTAGCTATAATTTTAGCCTCTATGTACTTTGGAAAAACCTATGGGATAGACGCTCTAGCTTATGGAGTTGTAATAGGGGGATTATTTCAATTTTTAGTGGTATTACCAGCTTTCTTTAAAATAATGAAGGGATACTCTTTTAAAATAGATTGGAAAGACCCATATCTTAAGAAAATTTTTATAATGATATGTCCTATGCTCATAGGAATAGTAGCTAGGCAAGTAAATACTATTGTAGACCAGATGTTTGCTTCATATTTAGCAGAAGGGGGAGTTTCAGCCCTTGAAAATGCAACTAGATTGTACCTCCTACCAGTTGGAGTATTTGGAGTATCCATATCCACTGTAATATTCCCAGCACTTTCTAAAGCTATGTCAAAAAATGACTTAGATGGAGCAACTGATAATATAATAAAAGGATTAAATATTTTACTGTTTTTAATAATTCCATCAACAGCTGTATTGACTTTTTATGCACCAGAGGTAATCAGGCTTACACTTTCCTATGGAAAATTTGATGAGGAAGCTGTAAGAGTTACTTCTCAAGCTTTACTTTATTACTCATTGGGATTATACTTCTATACAGCTATTTATTTGATGACTAGAGCTTTTTATAGTGTAAAAAACAGCAAATATCCAGTAAAATTCTCTATAATCTCAATAGTTATAAATATAGTCTTAAATTTCTTGTTGATAAAAAGTATGGCATACAGAGGTTTAGCACTTTCAACTTCCATAGCTTCAGGAGTAAATTTTTTCCTTTTGTTAATAGTATTTAGAAGGAAATATATAAACTTTAGTTTAAAAAAGAGTTATATTTTCTTTATAAAAACATTTATTATTACAGCTATTGCACTAATAGCAAGCTATAAAATAGATAATACAATTATAAAGTTAGTGGTATTTTCTGCTGTATATATGTTATTCTGGGCTAAGAGTCTTTTGAAAAATAAGATGGAAGTGTTTTGATGAAAGAGAAAAAATATAATTATCAGGTGTATACTCCAAATAAGATAGCCGAAAAAATAAATTTAATAGCATTGGAAAAGTATTTTGAAGGAGAGATTACCTATGAAAAATTGATGAGTGTAAGAGCTTTAGATTTATCCTGTGGAAATGGTAATCTTTTACTTCCATTTTTAGAATCTCTTATACTTCTTTCAAAGGATATCAGTGGAAAATACTTTTATAATCCACTGTGGATAAAAGGGTGTGATATAAATGAGGAAGCTGTAAATTTGACTAAGAGAAAGGGAGAGGAGCTTCTAAAAAAATACTCTTTAAAGGGAAGTATAGATATTGAAAATATAGATGGATTGATGTTAGAGGGAAAAAAATATAATATAGTTTTGGGAAATCCTCCATATCTAGGAGAAAAAAACAACAGAGAGGTATTTCAAAAAATAAAAAATACCTCTTTTGGTATGAAATATTATGAAGGAAAGATGGATTATTTCTACTTTTTTGTGGAAAAAGCTGTGGAACTTTTAGAAGAGAGAGGAATTTTAGTCTATCTTACAACAAATTATTGGCTGAAGGCTGATAGTGCTAAAAAATTACGTAATACTCTTAAGGAAAATGGAAGTTTTTCTAAAATAATATTTTATGATAACTCTCTTTTTTCTAAAGCTAAGGGACAACATAATATAATTTTTACTTGGGAGAAGTTAGAAAATATTGATATCAATATAGAGATAGAGTTACCAGAGGAAAAATTTAATTTAAAAAATAGTGAACTCTATGATGAGAATTTTAAAATAGTGTTGGCAGATAGAGAGAGTAGGGAGTATAATAAAAGAGTAAAAGAGATAGCAAATTATAGGTTGAAAGATTTAGTAAATATAAATCAAGGAATAGTTTCTGGCTATGATAAAGCTTTTGTTTTTGATGAATATCAAGAGAAATTTAAAGATTATCTTAAACCTTTTTACAAAAATAAAGATATTGGAAAGTATAATAATGAAAAAAATAGCTTTTGGATTTTGTATTTAGATAAAGAAACCCCTCTTAATAAAGAGTTAGAAAAGTATTTAAAGAAGTATTACTCAGAGCTAAGTGCAAGAAGAGAGGTAAAAATAGGAAGAATAGAGTGGTGGCAACTTCAATGGGCAAGAGATAGGCAGATTTTTTCAAAGCCTAAGATACTTGTTCGTCAAAGATGTAAAACTAATCAATTTTCCTATGATGAAGGGGAATTTTATGGAAGTGCTGATATCTATTTTGTAACTACTAAGAGTGAAGAGATAGATATATTCTATATTTTAGGGTATATGAACTCTAGTACTTTTTTACAATGGTTTAAGTATAATGGAAAAACAAAAGGGAAAAACTATGAATTTTACTCTACTCCACTAAAAGAAACACCGATATACTATCCTAATAATAAAGAAGAGATAGAGTATATAAGAAAATTAGTAAAAAATCAAATAAAAAATTATGATGACAGTGTACAAAAAGAAATAGACAGATATTTTAAAGAAATTTTTAGTAAGTGAGGTGAATTAGATGAATGATTCATCAAATAGGATAAAAAAAGTTGGATTACCTCCAGGAAGTATAATTTATACTGGAGAAAATCCACAGCATAAGATACATATAGATATTCTTGCTTACAATGACAGTGTAACAAAAAGGGAGCTTTTTGATGAAAGTAGTGATTTATCTGAGATAAGAAAAGATTTTAAAGGGATAACTTGGATAAATATAGATGGAATACATAATATCCCTCTTGTAAAAGAGATAGGAAAGTTATTTTGTTTAGATAACTTAGTTATGGAAGACTTAGTAAATAGTACTCAAAGAGCAAAGGTAGAAGAAAGAGAAGAATATCTTTTTATAGTAATGAAGATGTTAAAATTAAATCTAATTTCAAAGGATATTACTTATGAGCAAGTATCATTTATAGTAGGAGAGGATTATTTGCTTACATTTCAAGAAACTCCTGGAGATGTATTTGATTCTATTAGAGCTAGAATTGAGGCACCTAACTCTAGAATGAGAAAGAAAAGTGTTGGGTATCTAACATATACAATATTAGACAGTATAGTTGATAACTATTTTATGATACTTGATGAAGTGGAAATGGAGATAGATAGGCTTGAATCAAAAGTAATAAATAACTCTGAAAGAGAGGACTTACAAGCTATCATTACACTGAAACAGAAAGTTACTACATTAAAGAGAACAATAGGACCTATTAGAGAGTTAATCAGTAGATTACAAACTAATAGTGTAGCTGAATATTTGAATGATGATATAAAAATATATCTGACAGACTTATCAGACCATGGAATAATAGTACATGATACTTTGGATATTTTAAACAGTAGAGTTACAGAGTTAATACAATTATATCACTCTACAATTAGTAATGGAATGAATGAGATTATGCAAATTTTAGCAATTATATCTACAATATTTATGCCACTTAGTTTCTTAGCTAGCTTATATGGAATGAACTTTGAATATATGCCAGAATTACAGAGTAAATATGGTTATTTTATAATTTTGGGAATAATGTTTGTATTGGTATTAGCTATGCTTGCATATTTTAAAAGAAAAAAATGGATATAATTTAGTAGGGAGGATAAACATATGAAAAAATTGGGGTTATTTCTTTTATCACTTTTATTTGTATCATGTGGTGGAGGAGATAAAAAAACAGAAGTAGCTGAACAAGCACATAAAAAAGTTGTAGTAGCTCAAGCAACAAAGCCAAAAACTTTGGATCCACCATTAGCAAATCAGGTGGATTCTATGAAAGTAGCAAGACAGATTTTTAATACTTTGCTAGTTGTTGATGATGAGGGAAATCTCGTTCCAGAGATAGCAGAGAAATGGGAATTCGAAACACCAACTTCTATTCTTTTTACAATTAGAAAAGGAATAAAATTTCATAATGGTGCAGAGTTAACTGTTGATGATGTTGCTTTTTCATTAGAAAGAATGAGAGGAAAAGCTGGGACAAGAATATTGGTAGAGAGTATAAGTGGAGTAGAGGTAGTAGATGATACTCATGTAAGAGTAACCATGTCAGAACCATTCTCACCACTACTATATAACTTAACACTTTCTCTTTGTGGAATCATAAATAAAGAGGATACTTTAAAAAGAGGAGAATCAGAGATAGCTGTAAAACCTAATGGAACAGGACCATTTAAATTAACTTATTGGAATAGTGGAGATATTGTAAAACTTGAACCGTTTGAAGATAGTTTTATGGGAAAACCAGAGATAGATGAATTGGAATTTAAAATTATTCCAGAAGGAAATAATAGACTTATAGCTTTAGAAACTGGAGAGGTAGATATAGCTTATAATATAAATCCATCTGATATAAAATTTATAGAGGAGAATAATGATTTAGTCTTAGTAAATAAACCCTCTATGAGAGTAGAGTATTTAGCTTTTAATTTAAATAAAGAGCCTTTAAACCAAAAAGAGTTTAGACAAGCTGTAAATATGGTATTAGATAGAAAGGGAATATTAGCTGCTATATATGATAATGCTGGAGAGCCAGCTACTTCTATGTTAAGTCCAGAAATGATAGGAGGAAAACCTACTGGAGATATAACTTTAAGAGTAGATGAGGCAAAAGAATTATTGAAAAAAGTAAAAAATGTTCCAAGTAAGTTGAGTATAATGACAGACTCTGTTCCTACAAATATTCAAACAGCTCAAATAATTCAATCAAATATAAAAGAGTTAGGGATAGAATTGGTAATAGAACCTGTTGAGTGGGGAACTTATTTAGAGAGAAGTGCTATGGGAGAGCATGAATTATTATTGGGAGGTTGGTTCCCAGGAACTAATGACTCTGATATAGTTCTATACCCATTGTATCACTCTAATGCTAAGGGAAGTGCTGGAAATAGAAGTTTCTATAGTAATCCAGAATACGATAAACTTGTAGAGATGGGAAGACAGGAAACAGATGTGGAAAAAAGAGCAGAGTTATATAGAGAGGCTCAAGCTATATTAGAAGAAGATTTACCAATTATTCCTATGTTAAGAAAAAATGAGGTTATAGGAATGAGAAAAAATATCTCTGGATTTATCTTCAGACCAAATGGACATCATGTATTGACTAAATTAAAAAAAGATTAGTAATAAAACTTTAAATTTAAAAATAAAATAATTTGAGAATATATAAAAGGAAAAAGTTTACTTCCAATCGCTAGTGTTTACGCAATGCTCATTACAGTAAATTTTTTCCTTTTTCTTTATCTTAATTTCAATTTAATTATTTAACTCTTGTAGCTATTATTTTTATTACTGAAATAATCATAAAATTAGTTTTCTAAGTCTTCAAATTTATCTCTAAGTTTTTGTATCTCTTTTATAATATTTACCATATTTAAGGCTGTATTATTAATATCAATTCTATTCTCATTATCCAAAGCAAGATAATCTTCAATTATCAAGACACTCATAGTATATCCATTTCCAAATTTACTAACTTTTTTTATATTAAACTTATCTTTCCAATTATTTTTTATAATATCATAAATTGGATAAAGCAACTTACTATTTTTATTAGAACTATGTATTTTAATTACATATTTTAATTTTTCTTTACCTAAAAATAATTTACTTTCATTATTATTTCCGCTACTTGCTTCAATTTGAGAATAAATGCTAAAAGTTTTGAAGCTTAGAAGGGCTGGGAAAAAATAACTCATAAAACCACCACGTGGATTAGAGACATATTCCCAAGCAAAATTTACTCCCACTGGTAAAATTCCTTTTTCAAACTCTTTATCCAAAGCATTGTAAAAACCATGTATTTCATTCCAAGATAAAATCTCATTTTTTAAATCTATATTCTTAAAGTTTTCTCTGTTAGCTTGAATATTTTTTAAATTTTCAATATAGTCATTAATTATAATATTATTTCCATCATAAAACTCCATTAATTCTAAAATCTCTTCTCTCATCAATACACAATCAACAGTTTCTTTTTTTCTTTTTATATTACTTAAAGACTCATCTCCTGTTTTGTAATAAACAGTTTTTAAATTTTCTATACTATTTTTAATAAAATGTTGATTAATTTTCTTTTTATATCCTTCTAATTGATTTTCTCTTTCATTGGTATTAGTTTTATCTTCAATAATTATAAAAGTTTTCTCATTTATTATTAATAAAATATCTATCCCATAAAATTGCTTTTTAATATCTAAATTTTCTATCTTTGGGATTTCTAAATTACATTTTTTTAGGAGCTCTCTTAAAATAAAATTAGCAAGTTCATATTCCTTAATATTTTCTTTATACTCTTCTTTTGCAAAATTAAAAAGATAACATAAAAAAGCGTCTTGTGAAAGTTCACTTGTAGCAAAATTAAAAAGATTTGGTTTTTTCATACACATTCCTCCCCTTATTTTTCCCAATTATATTCTTAAAATATATCTTTGTCTAATATATAATTTATATGCTGAAAACAGGAGTTTGAAACGTTATAGTAATATTTGAAAATAAAAAGGAGCTGTTACAATTTAAGAATGTACAATAGTCCTTTTAAAATTTTAAATAATTATAGATTAGAATGTAATCTCTTGAATATTTTCTTCTGGTTTTTCATCTAATGGAAGAACTGTGTATTTTACTGTAGAGAAATCTATTTTTTTCAAATCAACTTTTCTTATTTGACTATTATACATAGTTTTATAGTAGAACTCTCTGTCATTTAGACTACTAATCGCTGTCCATTGAGTTGCACTTGGTAAATCTTTAGGAATATAAGATTTATGTTCAGCTGGATACTCTACACCTATTGGTAAATCAAAATTATTTAAAATATGGAAAGCTTCATTGATAGCTTCTTTTGAAGTTTCAGCTGGCTTCATAGTATTTAAGAAATAAAAAGCTCTGACAAATCTTGATGGTGGAGTGATATCTCCAGGTAACCCCATAGCTCCTGTCCCAGCTCCAAATGAGAAAAATTCCTGTCCATTGACATTGAAATTTTTAGCATTTCCAGCATAAAGATTAATATAGTTATTAAGATTTTTTACATGCCACTGATAATCTGGGGAGTTAGTTAGTACCCCTATTTTATTATCATGGATTTTTACCTCTCCATTATTTACAATCTCTATGACGATATTTTCACCTTTAGAATCAGCTACTCTCCAATGAGCAGTAGGTAAAGGATTTCCTTTTTCATCATACCCAATATTTACAACTTTTATCTTTTTAAGTCCCTCTTTTACTTCATCAACAGTCGCAAAATTAGATAAAATCCAACTTACAACTTGCATATCAACTATAGATTTTTTTGATATTTTTTTATCATATTTAGTTAGACTACCATAGTGAGGAAAATAAAATAGTCCAGCATTAAGTCCAGCTTCATTTATTCCCTCTCCAATAAACATATCAGTAATAAGACTGGCTCCCACATAACCATATTTACCTTTCCATTTATATCCAGCTAGTTTTCCATCTGGAGTAAGAGATTGATACTCTTTTCTTCTTGGAGATACTACAAGTTTACTATTAAGATTACTTTCTCCATATTCAATAGTTCTTCCTTGTACTATTTTATTATCCAAAGTTTTTATAGTAATACCTGTACAAGCAAGTGTCATACTGGATAAGATTAAAAATAAACTGAGTGTTAGTTTTAAAATTTTTTTCATTATAACCTCCTAAGTTAACATTTATAGTATATTATACCATATAGATTAAATATCTCCAAATTTAAAACTAATAAAAAAAGCTATTACATTTTACTTGTAATAGCTTCTCTTAAACTTTTCTAATTAGAATAATCCAGGGATATTAATTCCACCAGTTACTTTTCCCATTTCTGCTTCAGCTAACTCATCAGCTTGTCTCATAGCTTCTCTTACAGCAGAAACGATTAAATCCTCTAACATTTCTTTATCATCAGCAGCTTCTTTAATGATATCATCAGTTAATTTAACTTCTAATAACTCTTTTTGTCCATTAACTTTAACAGTTACAGCTCCTCCCCCAACAGAAGAAGTTAATTCTTTCTCTTTAAGCCCCTCTTGAACTAGTAACATTTGTTGTTGCATAGCTTGAGCTTGTTTTAATATATTCATTTGGCTTCCTGCACCTTGTGATGTTTTTCCACCTTTTAATTTTCTTACCATTATAATTGTCCTCCTGATATTTTTCTTTCTAACTAACAGTGATTATATCACAAACCACTATATTTTTTCAACTCTTTTCTACATCTTATATGGAAAAAAATAGATTGGTTCAAAAAATAACTCTTTCTCTTCCTCTAAAAGTGATAAATTTTTCCAAAAAGTTTTAAAAGGAATATATTGTTTTAACATCACATCAAGTTTTTCCTTTTCTACTATCTCCACTACTTCATAACTATCTATTTTTAATTCTTTTGCAAGAGAGGAAATAGCATTTTCAATACCACCAATTTCATCAACTAAGTCTATCTCTTTTCCCTCTTCTCCTAACCATACCTTTCCTTGAGCTATTGAGTGTACATACTCTCTATTTAAATTTCTTCCTTGAGCTACTACATCTAAAAATTCATTGTATACCTTTACACTAGAAGCATATATTTTTTCTCTATCTTTTTCATTGAAATCTTTAGTTAAAGAGAATAGGTCAGAATACTCTCCCTTTTTTACACTCTCCACATTTACATCTATTTTTTTCATAAGCTCATTGAAGTTAGGAATAAGGCTAACAACTCCAATAGAACCAGTGATACTTTCATTATCAGCAAATATTTTTTGCCCAGCACTAGCCATATAATATCCACCAGAAGCAGCTACTCCACCTATTGAGACATATATCGGTTTTATCTTATTAGCCTCTTGTAGCTTATGATGGATAAGATTAGAAGCAAGAGCTGAGCCACCTGGAGAATTAAGTCTTAAAACTATTCCTTTTATATTGGGATTTTTTAAAGCTTTGTCAATTTCAGAATTGATTTTTCCAGGAGTAATAGAGTTTCCAATTCCTCCTCTCTCTCCATCTAGTAAGATATTACCTTCAGCATATATGATAGCTATTTTATTTTGAGAGTGTAGAATACTCTCTTGGTATTTTTCGATAGGAATTAATCTTTCACTTCCTATTATATCTTTTATTTGAGATTCATAAACTTTTTCATCTATCATATTAAATTTTTCCATTTGATATGGTTCAGAAAATACAAAATCTCCAGCTAGTATTCTATTATTAATTAAATTTTTATTAATCTTTCTCTTTTCAACTATTTTATTTAGAAAGTTATTATAAATCCTATCTTGTAATCTTATAATATTTTCCCTATACTCTTGTGACATCTGATTTTTAGTAAAATTCTCTCCATAAGATTTATAATCTCCCACATGTATTACATTAAATTTTATTCCTAACTTATCAGCCAATCCCTTATAGTAAGCTAATTCATTATAATATCCAGTAATATTTACATTAGCACTCATAGTAGGAGGCATAATTATTTTATCAGAAGCAAGAGCAAGAGAGTAATTTCTATTATTCATATTATTAGCATAGGCAAGAACCATCTTGTTATTTTTTCTAAGCTCTTCTAATTTGCCACTTAGCTCCTCAATTTGTCCTCTATCCAATGTCATATTATCCAGTTTTAGTAAAACTCCTTTTACTTTATTATCATTTTTAATAGAGTTTAGTTTTGTTAAAAGAGAATAAAAATTAATCTCCCCTTCAATTAAAAATTTAGGTAATCCCTCTAACTTTTCTTTGTACTCTTTCCCTAAATCTACTACTACAACACTATTTTCTTTCAATACTATTGTTTCATCTTTAGAGGAGTATTTGAGAATAGCTCCAATTACTCCAACTATTAAAATTAAAAATAGAGAAAATTTAATTATAAAAGAGAAGACTTCCTTTATAATAAATAAAATTGTTCCTAAAACTATTTTTTTAAAAAAAGTAAATATTTTCATAATAATTACCACCTTTTATTTTATCTTCATTAAATGATACCATATTTTAGAATATAGTCAAGTTAGATGAAATTTAGAAAATAAAATTATATTTTCTTTTTATTTATATAAAAGTGTTATATAATCATATTAGAATAGAATATTGAGGGAGGTTTTTATGAGATATTTAGGAGAGATTTTTGCACTTATTACAGCACTTGGTTGGGCTTTAAGTTCACTCTTTTTTGAACAAGCTTCTAAAAAAGCTGATAGTATTTCAGTAAATGTAATTAGATTAGTAATGGGAATTATATTTTTAGGAATATTTACTTGTATAGATAGAGGAGTTATCTTACCAGTGGATGCTACATCTTATAATTGGAAAATATTGGGGATATCTGGATTGATAGGATTATTTTTTGGAGATATGTTTTTATACGAAGCCTATGTTATGATAGGGGCTAGAATATGTATGTTATTTATGACAATGACTCCACTTGTAGTAGGAATATTTGGTTATCTTTTTTTAGGGGAAGCATTGACATTGATTCAAATTGTAGCTATGTTAATAACTTGTAGTGGAGTACTATTAGTAGTAATCAAACCTAAAAATAAAAATGATGAGAAAAAATTATCATCAAAAGGGATACTATTTATCTGCATAGCTACAATTTTAGAAGCAACAGGAATAGTATTTACTAAGATGGGTTCAATGGGATATGACCCGAGTTCATCTACTCAGATAAGAATGATTTGTGCTTTAGGTGTCTTTATAATTTTTCTTACTTACAAAAGATTGTGGAAAAAAGTTTTTAATGTGTTGAGGGATAGGAAAGTTATATTACTAATAATAGGTGGAACTATTACAGCTACAGCTGGAATAACTTTTTTAGTAGCAGCTCTTAATTTAGGGAATGCTGGTATTATATCTACAATTTCTTCTACCAGCCCAATTCTTATAATTCCCATATCATATTTAATATTTAAAGAGAAGATAAAGATAAAAGAGATAATAGGAGCTTGTATCTCTGTTTTTGGGATAGCTCTATTTTTCTTATAATAAATTGGAGGATAAAATGAGATATTTTATGCATAATAAGGAGTTATCTCCTAAATTAGAAAAAAGAATAAAAGATTATTTTAGAAAAATTAGAAAATTAGAATTAGAAGTAAAATTTTTAAATAAGAACTATTATGGAATAATAGATGTAGAAAGTTTTAGATGGTTAAGTAATTTTGATTGCTTTAATTGTCTAACAAATTGTTGTGTACAATTTCCTTATGAGTTTAATAAAAAGGCAAGAGAAGTTATATTAGAAAATTTAAAAGAGTATGACTCCTTAACTAAAGCTATTTCTATAATGAAAGAAGAGGGAATGACAGAGAAAGAGATAAAAAGCTCTATAGAAAATGATGCTATGCTGATACCAAAAGAGTTTGAAAATAGTGTCTTTGATAGATGTACTTGTTCATGTGTGTATATTGATAAGAGTCTTTGTGCAATACATAAAATTTGTATAGATAAAGGGATGAGCTTAGGAGAGATTATTGATACTAAGCCATTATGGTGTTCTTTATATCCTTTAGAATTGATAATTGAAGAAGAAAATTTATATATTTTTGTTCCAACAAGTGGGAATAATTATCTTTCTATGAATGATTGTGATTTTCCATGCATGAATATAGAGAAAGAAAAATCTCCTTATTTTAGAAGAGAAAATCCTATTGGATTTCAATTAGATGAATATAAACCATTTATAGAAAATTATTATAATGTTCTTTCTTATATTTTTGGCGAAAAATTCTGTAAGAGTATATTAGAAAGTTTGAATATAAAAATAAATAAAGATATAGATGAACAGTATATTAAGAAAAAATAAAAAAGTCAAAAAACGATAAAGAAGCCCCTTCGGCCTCAGGACTTCTTTATACGTAGAAATTAAAATGTAAAAAAAGAGCCAAAAAAGACACCCCTTAAAATCTGAAACATATCCATTTCAGCTGATTTAAGGGGTGTAGAATTATAAAAATTATTGTAAAATTTTTTCCGTTGGTTACAAATTGGTTACACTCTCTATTTTAGCCTATGTCTAAATTTTTAGGAAAAATATTTGATGATCAATTTATCTTTTCAATCTCTTTTCTTAATTGTTCTACAGATTTATGTGTATAAATTTTTTCTGTTAAATCAAAGCTAGAGTGTCCAATAATATCCTTTATAGCTGTTGTATTACTATTAGCATCATTCATAAGAGTAGCAAAAGTATGTCTACAGTCATGTGCTGTATGATTATTCAATTTAAGCTCTTTAACAAGTCTATCTAAAGCTCTACGATAGTATTGATGTTTTGTACCATAGTTGTCTCCTTTAAGCTCAAATATCAAGTCTGAAGAGCTCATTTTGTATCTATTAAGTATTAGTGGAAAAATTCTTGAGTGTATAGGAATAACCCTATTCTTTCCAGCCTCAGTTTTTATTCCAGCACCTTTTATAGTTTTATTTTCTAAATCAATATTATCTTTAGTAAGTCCTATTATCTCTCCTATTCTCATACCACTATAAATCATTACAAGAGTAGTATCAACTTCTTCAATCTTATATAGATTATCCCAAAGAATTTGGAGCTCTTCTTGAGTAAAGATATTTCTTTCAACCTTCTTTTCTTTTTTCTTTCTGTATTCCAGAAATTTAGAATAATCTTTAACTATTAAATCATTTTTCATAGCAAATTGAGACATTTTAGAGAAAAGATTTTTAATCTCTATTCCAAGAGAATAAGTGTTTTCATCTAAAATAGGAGCAAAGTCTGTATGCCTAACTTCTTTAAAAAGTCTATTATGTAGCATATGGCATTTCTCAAACATTCTTTCGTAAACTCTTTTTCTAGCATCTGACATAGTTGGAAATTCATAATCAGTCCATCTAACATAAATATCTTTGAAAGTTAATTTATCTATAGATAAATCATAAGGAGAAGCTAAAAAGCGAGACAGAGCCTCTACAGCTTCTTTTTTAGTTCGGTAATACCCTAGACTTTCTCTAACTCTATAGCCATTACTATCACAGTAAACTCTAACCCACCAAGGATTACGTCTGTTAGATGAAAGTTTAGTAATACTTCCAGTTCCATTAGCTCTTTTCATAGTATCACATCCTTTTTTAATTTTGTGTATTACAAAATAACCAAAGTCGTGATATACTATATTTGCGGTAACAGTGTAATCAGTAACTTCGGTTATTGTACATGCTGGGTGGCTATTCTCTGCGGGGAGTAGCCATTTTTATTTTATTTTGTATATTCTAAATATTCTTCTAAACTTTTTATAATACAGTCATAGAAAAAATCATATGCTAAACTATAATCTCCATAATAGCTTTTATCTAATACTTGATAATATTCTAGTCTATCTGTAGTAAGTATAGTTATTGGAGGATATCCTAACTTTAAAAGTTCAAGGTTAGTTAGAAGTCTTGAGGTTCTACCATTTCCATCAATAAATGGGTGTATATTAATAAATTTACAAGTAAATTCTATTATTCTATTAATAGTTATCTCCTCTGAATGATACCATTTAAGAAGTTCGTATATTTGTTCAGGTACTAAGAAATTAGGGGTAACAGGGTGTGTAGCACCGCCAATTTCAACATTAGTAGTTCTGTATCTTCCAGCATTAAGCCTATCAATACCATCTAAAATTATAGAGTGGATAGACTTTAAATCATATTCTGAAAGAGAAGAACTTTTTAAGCTTTCTATAAAATCTAAAGCTTCAGCATGATTTTTTACTTCTAAGTGTTCTCTTAAAGTTTTTTTAGCCACAGTGATACCTGTTTCTATGATAACTCTTGTTTCCATCTCTGTAAGGGTATTCCCTTCAATAGCATTGGAATTATAGGTATTTTTAATCACATAATTTTCCCTAATTCTTTTTATTTCACTTTGAGAAAGGGGGCGTCTATTATCTAGTTCTTTTTTCAAAGTATAAATTCTATTTAATTTATCCATTTTTCACCTCACTTTCTAAGCTCTCTAAGTTTATTTAAATAATATTCCATTTCATTTTCAAACTCTATTGAATTGACATATCTTTGCTGTTCTTGATTATTTCCTCTATGTAGCATAAGGTATACAGCAAAATAGTCAGCTTCACTCTCTTGTTTTGTTTCCATTCTCATATATTTTATAAATTGTGGATTTTCAAGAGTATGACCTATTTGTTCATGTCCAAGTTCATGAGCTATAGCTAATTCTCTAACAGTACCACCAAGATTAAAATTTTTATTTAAAAGTATAGTAGTAGTATCAAAAACTTTAAAGATACAAGCAATATCTTCAATTGAATAAGTTTCTTTTATTTCAATTCCCAGATATTCAGCTAATTCACTAGGAACATTAGTTTTATATTTATTAATTAATTCATCAATAATTTTTCTGATTCCAAATCTACCCATATATTCCCCTTTATTTTTTATGATTGAAATAAGCTTTTATAAAAATAGTAAGTAATGTTTTTTCAAGTTCAATTTTATCTTCTGGAGCTACTTCCTTCCCATTAAAAAATAACATATTCATACCCATAACCTTTTCAAATTCTCTTTGCTCATACTCATCAAATTGGAACTCTTGCCATTCAGATTTATTTGATTCTTTCATCAGCATTTTTATTTTTCCGTTATTTTCTTTAAATTCAAATTTATTTCCATTAGTTAATTCTATATCGCAAAGTTTTTTATCTTCCTCAGCCCATCCCATTAAATATGCTGGAGTAATATTAAGAACTTTAGCAATTTTTTCAATTTTATCTGAAGGAATAGCAATACTGCCATTTTCATATTTTAAAACTGTAGATTTAGTAACACCTATTTCATCAGCTAATTGTTCTAAAGTATAATTTTTATTTTTTCTTTTTTCTCTAATCCTTTCTCCTATTGTCATTGTATCACTCTCCTCGTATAATATTTATATAATAATTTACTAATTACTAATCTATTTTAAATTTTA